>Ga0224534_1000018_pt1 | contig 119167 bp, 85 predicted proteins | sample 714E12024metaG_FD_172012 | JGI IMG/M metagenome (GOLD analysis project Ga0224534, IMG submission 172012) | Peat soil microbial communities from Stordalen Mire, Sweden - 717 E1 20-24 | ecosystem: Environmental > Terrestrial > Soil > Wetlands > Peat | place: Sweden: Norrbotten County, Stordalen... | reverse complement strand
GAAGAACAACTGGAAAACTGGCTGCACGAGTACAACTTCCACCGCCCCCATGCTAGCCTCAAACTAAACACCCCCGCTTCCCGCGCAGGTCTGAATCGGAACAACCTCTTGACGCTCCACACCTAGTTCACCCCAACGACGAAGACCTGTCGTTGGGGACCCCGAAGCCGCAAAAATCCGCCGAGGCGGACGGCGAGGGTGGGGCACACAGCATTTGTGGGACAAACTGGCATAATCACAGTCCCAACTCCAGGCGTGTGCGTGGGTCGAGGCGGTCGCGCAGGGCGTCGCCGAGAAAGTTGAAGCCAAGCACAGCGCCTGCTACGGCGGCGGCAGGGAAGAGCACCAGATGGGGCGAGTCGAAGAGGTGCAGCCGGGCATCGTTGAGCATGGTGCCCCAACTGGGCGCGGGCGCGGGAATGCCCAGGCCCAGGAATGAGAGCGTGGCCTCGGCCAGAATCACTCCGGCCATGCCGATGGCCGCCTGCACCACAATGGGCTGGACAATATTTGGAAGTATGTGCCGGAAGAAGATGCGCAGGCCGCCTGCGCCTAGCGCGCGCGCCGCATCGACGTACTCGCGGTCGCGCACGGCCATGACCTGCGCCCGCACCAGACGGGCATATCCGGCCCAGCCGCCGATGGCCAAAGCCAGCACAAGGTTGGCGAATCCCGGCCCCAGGAAGGCGGCAAAGGCGATGGCCAGCAGAATGCCGGGGAGGGCCAGAAACGTGTTCATGGCAAAGGTAGTGAGCGCCGTGTCGACGAAGCCGCCCAGGTATCCCGCGAGGCCTCCAATGGCCAGCCCCAGCGCCAGTGAGATCGCGACTACGATGACGGAGACCGCCAGCGAAAGCCGCGCTCCAAAGAGCAGGCGGGAGAGCGTGTCGCGGCCCAACTCGTCGGTTCCGGCCCAGTGGGCGGCGGAGGGGCCTTGGAGGCGGTGCAGGAGGTCGATAGCCGCCGGATTATGCGGCGCGAGCCACGGCGCGGCCAGCCCGGCCAGCACAAACCCAGCCAGCAGCACCACGCCCGCCACAGCCAGCGGTTGGAGGCGGATACGATTACCCCAACGGCGAGACAAGCTGCGCAACGTGTTGGCGGTGAGAAAAGGCATCGGCACAGCAAGAATACAGCGACTCCCGCGGCGAAGCGGGGTTTAATTAAGTATGGGCATCTTGCGACAGTGTTTGATGGCGTGCCTGGCGCTGGCTGCGCCTGTGGTTTTGGCGCAGTCCCGGCCTGTGCAACCCTCGCAGGCAGCAGGGCAGAGGAGCATCCAGCCGGAGGCAAGGCAGATTGTCGAGTTGGCCAATGAGGCTCGTGCCGCTCACGGGGCTGGGCCGCTGCGGTGGGACACGGCACTGGCCGCGGCCGCCCGCCAGCATTGCCTGCGCATGGCCGCCGAGGGGCCGATCTCCCACCGCTATGGCGGCGAGGCCGCCGTCTCGGAGCGGGCCGGGGAGGCAGGCGCGCACTTCAGCCTGATCGAAGAGAACGTGGCCCTCGGCCCCACGCCCGCCGCGATTCACGACGCGTGGATGCGTTCCCCCGGCCATCGGACCAACCTGCTGAACCCCGCTGTGGATCGGGTAGGGGTGGCAGTGGTGGCCAGCCGCGGCGTGCTCTACGCAGTGGCAGACTACGAACGAGCCGTGCCTGTGTTTGCGCAAGCCCAGGTGGAGGCGGCTATTTCCAGCCTGGTGCGCGTGAGCGGTGTTACCATCCTCCGCGACCCCACCGCCGCGCGAGAGTATTGCGCGCAATCAAAGGGAACCAGAGGGAGCAACCGGCCGAGTTATCTCATATTTTGGCAGGAGGCGGACCTGACCCGCCTGCCGCAGCAGTTGCTGGATAGGATCGCTTCGGGGCAGTATCGCCACGCCGCCGTGGGCAGTTGCCCGCCGCAGGACGTGGAAGGCTCGTTCACGGCTTACCGCGTGGCGGTGTTGCTGTATTGAAAATGGAGGGTTGCCTCAAACAAATCGCCGGAATCAACCAAACGACTGGTATTTCTTCCAGAAATCAGGCCAGGGGAGCCGCGGGCTGCCGCAGACAAAAATGTCGGGGTGATCCTGGCTCTCTTCATTCTTCACGACCTCCGAGTTGCCGTTGTGCCCGGCCAGGCGGCAGGACGTGAAGGCGCGGTCTGCGGCTTCGCGCGAGAATCCAATCACGATCAGTGTGGTGGGCGGCGGAGTAGGGTAACCGCGCAGCCAGGCCGAGTTGGTGACGCTGATGGGCGGAGGCAGGCGGTATGCCGGGCCGAGCATCTCGATTGCGCCTTGCTCGCCGTAGTTGCCCACCAGCACGCCCAGGCTGGCCTGCTGCTCGGCGGGAAGGGAATCGCGAATACCGGCGACGGTTTGGACCAGCTCAGGCCAGCCGATCTCCTCGCGCAGAGCATCGTTTTTCTCCAGGGCAAAATGCATCAGCGGGCCGGAGGCCGCTAGCGGCAATACCATTGCGCAACCGTACGCGCCGGCCACGGCAATTCCCTGGAAGAGCACCACCTTCACGACGCGCCGCCACAGCTTCGACAGCCGCCCCACCCATTGCTCGCCCTCGGCCGCGCCCATCGCGATGAGCATCGGGTACGCGGGCGCCAGATAGTAGAAGATTCCTTTTGCAACCAGGAAGAACGCCAGAGGGAGCAGGTACATCCACGCCAGCGGCCGGTAGCGCGGGCTGCGCAAAAAGCACAGCAGCCCGGCAATCCACAGCGGCGCCGCATAGAAATTCGCGCAAACAAAGAATTGCTTGAAGATAAAGTGATTGCCACGCCCCTGCCCCACATCGCGGAGGTGAATGGAGTGAAGGAAATGGTACGAGATGAATGAGTGGCGCACTTGCCAGATGAGGTTGGGCAGAAAAATCAGCAGCGCAATTGCTACGCCGCCCAACAACCACCAACTCCAGAGAAAGCGGCGCGCGCGCGTCAGCAAGAACCCGCAGAGAAGCGCGAGTACAAAAAAGCAAATTGTGTATTTGGTCAGCAGGCCGACGCCTGCGGTCGCGCCGATGGCCAGCCACCAGCGCGGATTCTCCGTCTTCAGCAGGCGAATCGTAAAGTAGGCAATCAGCACCCACCAGAGATAATCGAAGGTTCCATACTGAAACTCCGTGCCCTCGAAGAGCGGCAGCGGCGAGAGAGCAACCGCCAGAGCCGCCGTGCCCTGCGCCAGCCGTCCGCCGCCCAGCTCGCGCGCCATTAGTCCCGTCACAACGATGGCCGCGGCTTGTGCGATCACTGAGAAGAGGCGCAGCCCCACCATCGAGAGGCCGAAAAGATCAAGGCCGATACGTTCAACAAAGGGCGTCAGGGGCGGATAGGCGACAAATCCCCAGTCAAGATGCCGGGCATCGCTCAGAAACTGGAGTTCATCGCGGTGGAAGCCGTAGCGGCCGTTGGTGAGCAGGTGGAGGAGAGTAATCGCGGCGGCGACGGATAGCATGAGAGCCCATTGGGTCCGCGGCTGGCTATTGAGTTGCACAGTGCGCTGCGCTTCTTTGGAGGATTGCATTTCACCTCTTTGGGCGTGTATGTTGATCAACTACGTTCCGCGGCGGCCTCCGGTTCCTCAGCTTCTGTGCATGATGAACGGAACCAGGACGGAGGCCATTCCAGCAGCGGTTGCCGCCTGAATGCCCAGATCGGTGTCCTCAAAGACCAGGCAATCCTCCGGCGCCACGCCGAGCCTGGCGGCTGCAAGGAGGAATGCATCCGGGGCCGGTTTGGCGTTCTTGTAGTCTTCCGCCGCCACGATGGTGTCGAATTTGTCGAGTAAACCGAGTGTGGTCAGGGAGCCAATGACCGAGTTTCGCCGGCTTCCCGAAACTACTGCAAAGGGAATCCGGCCGTGCTGAGCCTCGATGATCTCCAGAACTTCAGGGATCGCTTTGAGCTGCGGGAGCTGTTCGAGGTAAAGGCCTTCCTTCCGCTCGGCGACGGCCTCGACGGGCATATTCAGCCCGTGCATCCCGTTCAGCGCGGCGACAATCTCCCTGACGGGTTTGCCACCCCAGGAATAGAACAACTTCTCATCGAATTCGCAGTTCCATTCCGCAAGCGCAGTCTTCCAGGCAATATAGTGAAGCGGCATCGAATCGGCGATGGTGCCGTCGCAGTCGAAGAGCCAGGCTCGGAATGAACCGGCGGGCAGTTTGAGTTTCATGCCGCGCAGCCGCCCTCGCCGGGTTTGGTCGGCTCCATCCGGAGAGCGTTGTTGAAGCGGTTGAAGTAGTTGAACAGGCCGATGGCGCAGAGCAACTCCACAATCTCGCCTTCGGAGTAGAAGCCGCGCAACTCGGCGAACTGCTCGTCGCTGACGGAGTGGGCATCGCGGGTGACGGTCTCGGCCAGCCGCAGGGCGGCCTTTTCGGCGGGGGTGAAGTCCTCGCGCTGGGGCCAGTCGGCCAGGTGGGCAAGCTGGTCGCCGGTCCATCCCAGCCCCTTGGCCAGGATGGTGTGGCTGGCCAGGCAGTAGGGCGTCTCATTCACCTGGCTGGTGCGGACGATGATCAACTCCTTCAGTTTTGTGGAGACGGTGCCGGTGGAGAGCACCGCGCCGAAGTGAGCCTGCATGGTGGCAAAGATTTCGGGCCTGTGCGCCATCACCCGGAACATGTTGGGCACGTTGCCGCGCTGGGCAAAGGCTTTGTCGTAGAGCGCGGCCATTTCGGGGGTCACTTCGCTGCGGTCAAGCCGGGAAATCCGGGACATTCTGCCTCCTCTGGGGTTCCACTCTATCGTATCGCCGGCGGCGGCTCTTCGCACCGCGCAGATTTTTGACGCGCGCGGCACTCTCTGCTACCTTTGTAGTGGGCAATTCAGCGCACGACACTCCTCAGTAGCTCAATGGCAGAGCATTCGGCTGTTAACCGAAGGGTTGTAGGTTCGAGTCCTACCTGAGGAGCCAAAGAATCAATAATTTACGGAATCGACCCAACCGAACTTCACCGCACTTCAACTGAAATCCGATTTCAGCGACACTCGATTGTGTCCAACGGACTCAGTGATCGATTCCGGCGGCCGTGGCAAAACCCGCAGCCTGGACGGGAGGAATGGTGCTGGCGGGGGGCGGCTCACCGAACGAGGAGGCCTTTGCGTTGATGGCGCCGGAGTAATCGGGGCCGAGCCCTAGTTTCTTGAGGGCGCGGGAGTCGGGGGTGAGTTTGGTCTGCCAGCCCTGGTCGGCCTGGTACTTTTGCATGGCTGCCTCGGTGGCGGTGTCCCACTTGCCGTTGGCTTCGCCGCTCAGGTAGTGCTGGCGAATCAGCGCCTGCTGAATCTGAGTGACGCGGCCTGGTTCGATGGCCTGCTGGCCATGCAACCTGTGCTTCTTAGACGCTGCCTTGTGGGAGCCGCGCGTGGCCTTGTGGGCGCCATGCGTCTTGTGGACGCTGGTGGGAGCCCGGTGGACGCGTGAGGCGAATGCCGGTGACGCAGCCAGGGCCGCGCACAGTACAAATGCCATGCTTGCCCGGTATGAAAGCACGCTGGTTTCACCTCTGAAGAAAACTCGACTGTCCTGGACTTTCCGCTGCAGTTTAGCGGGCCGTCCCGCATTGCGACAAGAGAAAAATCGATCCAGTACCAGGAATCTATCCGGTTAAGGGAAAAGCGCAGGCCGCGGGAACCCTCGGCCTGCGCCATCGAACGCTACTCCAATTTGCCGCCCAGGTAGTTGATTCCATTGCCGGGATGGCGCGGATCGACGACCTCGAAGACCACGTCATCGCCGGTTTTGAGCTTGCCGACCACGGCGTCGTATTGATCCTTGGTTCCGGTGGGCTGCTTGTCGATGCGGAGGATGACCCAGCCGGGCTCGAGTCCCTGCAGGTCAGCAAACGAACCGGAGCGGACCGACTGAATGACCACGCCGGGGTGTTGCAGCTTAGCCGCCGCGGATGGCGAGACCTCGCGGACCACCAACCCCAGTTTGGCCTCACCTGCATCGCCCCTGTTGTCTGGGCCAAGTTCGGCCTGTTGGCCGCCCTGATCGGCGAAGACCTTTTCGAGGTCGCCGATGGTGACCGTGGCGTCGGCTTGCTTGCCGTCGCGCAGGTAGCCCAGGCGAATGGCGCTGCCCGGCCGGCGGCTGGTGATCTCACTGACCAGATCGTCGCCGTCCTTGATGGCGCGGCCATCGACGGCGGTGATGATGTCGCCCACCATGATTCCGGCTTTTTCAGCGGGGCCGCCCGGCTGGATCTGCTGCACCAATACGCCGTTATTGAAGCCGTAGACGCGGTTGACGGCGCCCGAGAGCCCCTGATTGAACTTGATGCCGATGGAGCCGCGGGTCACTTTGTGGCCGGCGCCGATGAGGTCGTTGTAAACCTCGACCACGGTGTTGGACGGCATGGCGAAACCGATGCCCTGATAGCCGTTTGATTGCGTGAATATGGCGGTGTTGACGCCAACGACCTCGCCGTTCATGTTCAGCAGAGGCCCTCCGGAGTTGCCGGGGTTGATGGCGGCGTCGGTCTGGATGAAGTGCTGGAACTGACCGCCGGCGCCGGGCTCGATGGTGCGGTTCTTGGCGGAGATGATGCCGGCAGTGACGGTCTGCGACAGCGTGAACGGGCTGCCGATGGCCTCGACCCAGTCGCCCACCTGCGCGGTGTCGGAGTTGCCCAGCTTTACGGTGGGCAACGGCACGCTGGTGTCGATCTTGATGACTGCCAGGTCGGTAGCCTTGTCGGTACCGATGATGGTCGCCGGACGGCCCAGGTCCTGAGTGTCGGGGTCGGTGGAGAGCTTGACGTATATCTTGTCGGCCTTCTCGATCACGTGATAATTGGTGATGATGTAACCCTTGGGATCGACGATGAAGCCGGAACCGAGCGACTCGCGGACCTGGCCGTCGTCGCCACCTTCCTGGTCGGGCATCTGGCCGCCGAAGAAGCGGTTGAAGAAGTCCTGGAAGTTGCCCTGGCCCTGCTGTTGATCCTCGCCCTGGTCACCGTCGCCGGGGTTCTGCGGATTGGGCTGGACGCGGCCATGAAAATTGCGGCGGCCCTTGTTTCCGGCCTGCTTGGGGAGGGTCTGGGTGTTGATGTTCACCACCGCCGGCCCAACCTTCTGGGCTATTTTGACAAACTCGTTGGGCGGCACGGAGGAATTGACGACATTGAGGGGGGTGGCGTCGGCGCTATTGTTTTGTTTCTCTTGTCCGCGGACCCCATGAGCGGCAAAGGAACCGGCCACCATGGCGGCCGAGAGGGTGGCAAGCAGGACAAACACTGAAGCGAGACGGCGCGAACGTAGCCGTTCAAAGAGCGATTTCATAGATTCGATGACCTCATCAGGTGATCAGCCTTGCGGCTGGAATGTTGAATGCACCTACTGACAGTATAGCCAGTAGCGGGCAAACCCGTCTGGCTGGCGGTTCCCGCACGCATGCACATTGGGTACGGCGAGAAGAGAACCGTCCCATCCGTATAGACGTGGCTTGGCCAAAAGAGTCGCGGAGGGGCCGTGTTATTTCGCGTTGCCCGCGAAGGCTTCCTGGCCAGAGACAAAGGTCTCAAGCACCACGGAGTACAGAATGGCCGAAGCGCCCACCGTGTAGAGGTTGCGGTCGACGAGGATGAAGTCCGCATCGTAGCCGGGCGCGAGCTGGCCCTTGTGCTTCTCGGCGAATTCGGCGTAGGCCGAGCCCTGGGTGTAGGCGTAGAGCGCCTGGCCACGGGTGAGCTTGTTTTCGGGGAAATACTCCCTGGTCCCGGCCTCATTCATGCGGGTGACGGCGGCGTAGAGCCCGCGAAAGGGCGTGATGGGTTCTACCGGGTAGTCGGTTCCGAAGGCCAGGGGCACACCGGCGTCGAGAAAGGCCTTCCAGGCGTAGGAAGTTGCGGCGCGTCTGGGTCCGAGCCGGTCCTTGGCCCAGTTCATGTCGGTAAGCAGGTGGCTGGGCTGCATGGAGGCGATCACGCCCAGCCTGGCGAAGCGCTGGATGTCGGCGGGATCGACGACCTGAGCGTGCTCGATGCGATTGCGAGCGGTCCTGGCAACGCCGGGCTGCGCATAGGCGTTCAAAGCCATGGCGGCGGCTTTGTCGCCGATGGCGTGGAAGCCCAACTGAAAGCCTGCCTGCGCCCGCACCACGGCCATTTTGTTGAGCTGCGCCTGCGTGTACTGAGGCAGGCCGGTGTTGCCTGGGTCGTCGGAGTACGGGGCCTTCATGGCAGCCGTCCGCGAACCCAGCGAGCCGTCCATGAAGCCTTTCAGGAATCCGGTGTGCAGCAGCGGGTCGTTCAGGTCGTGGTGGGCGCGTTTCTTCTTCAGCTCGTCAAGCGGGTCTTTGAAGGGCAGCCACTCTGTGATGCGCAGATGCAGTTTGCCCTCTTTCTCCAACTCCTCGAAGACGAGAAAATCCTGCCAGTCGCTGAAGTCCTGTACGCTGGTGACGCCGTGGGCGAGCGCGTCAGCAATCGCCAGCTCATCGCCGCGGCGGCGCTCGTCGTGGCTGGGCGGCGGGATGACCTTGTAGACCAGGTCCTGCGCCGACTCGCGGAGAATGCCGGTGGGCTCGCCGTTTGCGTCCAGGTCAATGGCTCCGCCCTGGGGCGGGGTGGTCTTGCCGGTGATGCCGGCAGCGGCCAGTGCAGCGGAGTTGGCGATGGCGATGTGGCCGTCGATGCGGTCGAGAAACGCTGGATGCCCGGCGGTGACCTTGTCGAGGTCCTGGCGGGTGGGCAGCTTCTTTTCGGCCCACAGCGTGTGGTCCCAGTTGCCGCCGGTCAGCCAGTGGCCTGCGGGAGCGTCTTTGGCGAAGGTCTCAACCTTGGCCAGCATCGCGGACAGAGATTTGACGCCTGTCAGGTCCACATTGAGCCTGGTGCGGCCGGCGCTGCCCAGGTGGGTGTGGGCGTCGTTGAATCCCGGAAAGACGTAGGTGCTGGTGTTGGCCGTGTTCAGGTCGCGCAGGCGGGTATTAGGCCCGGCGAGCCGGGTGATCTCCTCTGTTGTGCCCACGGCCAGCACTTTGCCGCCGCCGATGGCCATGGCCTGGACGGTTTCGGGCTTATCCTCCGCCAGCCCGACGCCGGTGTAGATGACGCCGTTGAAGAAGATGATTTCGGGCACTATGTCGAGCGAGGCCGGCTTCACGCGTTTGGGCGGTGTGTGCTGGGCAGTGGGAGTCTGAGCGGGGCAGAATGACGCAGCGGCAAGGGCTGCGGCGAGCAGAGCGGAAGAGACGCGCATGGGCGGGGCGCTACGCCCCCACCTCGTCAATCATACGGACCAGCACCTGCTGGCGCTTCTCACGGCTAGATGGATGGGTTGTCTGCTTCGCAGCGGCTATTCGGTAATCCGCAATCGCTCTCTTCAAAGTCGGCGGAACAGGATCATTCCCATCGATAACCTTAGCAGCCGCGAAAATTCTCCTCTCAAGTTCGACAGTAGGATATCGATCCAGGAGATCGGTAGAGAGGAGTGTTGTGATAAGGGTGTAGAACTGAGGCTGGTCAGTAGCAAATCGCATATTCGTCAACTTCTGGTTGTGTCGGTACGCGTCTGCGAGGAACCCGAATGCTCGCCTCAGTTTAGCCAAGTCTTTATCTGTAAGGCGCTTGTTAACCTTCTCGTCAAGGTTAATGAAAGACTTGAGTATCTCGGCAGGGGCACGGGGGTGCTGTTCTCTCGTAAAAAGAGCAATTTCGGTCAACCTCTCCCACATCCTATCCACTTGGGAGTTCTGGTCAGAGATCTTACTTATGATGTTCAGTCGGCGCAGGACCTGAACGAAGCTATTGTTAATCGGCGTGTAGTATGTCGATCTTCTCTTGTCGGTACGGCGGCCTATCAATCTGAATATCTGCCGGAACAATTTGTCAGTCACAAGAGCCTTCACGATATCAAATCGGCTGACCTTAACCCCTTTTTGATTTATGTCAATGAAGAGGTTAACAACCTCGTCAAAAGAAGCAAGTTCGTCGTCCAGGTCGATCTCGATTGTGGATATGGCGTATTCCCGCAGGCGCCGAACAAGGCCGTTGTCAAGCTCTTTGAAAGCTGCCTCTTGTCCTCCCAATTCAATCGTAAAATTCAGGTCCGCAAACACTTCCGGCTTGCCGTAGAAATAATGTTCGACATTCTTCACCTTCATATCGGAACGTCGGTTACCAATAAAAAGAAGCAAGCTCTCTAGACGTTGTTTTCCGTCGAGGATGTTATAGCTGAACTGAGAGCCTTGTTCTTGCTTGTATAGGAATATGGCAGGGATTGGACGTTCCTGAACCATGTTTTCAATCAACTTGCGGCGCAACGGGAGCTTCCAGACAGAACCTCTCTGAAAAGGCGGGATCAGGCTGATTTTTCTTTCGTTGAAATATCCGATGATCTGATCAATCTTCATCTCGCGGTTGACGTATTTCATGGCTCTCCCGATGGACGCAGGGGCAATCATACTCGCCCCCTACATGATGAGGCAAGTATATTCCCGTCGCTGTAAACTACTGTTCCGCGGCCCATTCGATCATGGCCAGGGTGAGCAGCAGCACTCGGCGCAGGCCCACTTCGCGATCCTTGGCGGAGTACCACTCGGCCTGGGTGTGCGCGCCTCCGCCGTCGCCACCAGCGCCCAGGGACAAAGCAGGAATGCCCAGCGAGAGCGGGATATTGGCGTCGGTCGAGCCCAGGCGGAGGTCGGTGTGCAGACCCAGATGGCGGTCCACGGCACGCAGGGTTTCGAGCAGCGGGGAATCGTCGGCCAGGTGCGCGGCCGGACGGTCGCCGATCTTGTCGATGGTGAAGGCCAGCAGGCCCCGGCTGTATGCGGCATTGGATTTTGCCTGTGCGTTGCAGTGCTCGACTGCATCTTCGACGGCGCGGTACATTGCGACTTCGAGGCTGAGAAGCTGCTCGGGATCGGTGGAGCGGAAGTCGATGGAGGCCACAGCGCTCTCGGGGATCGAGTTCACGCTGGTGCCGCCGTGGATGGTGCCCAGGTTGAGGGTTGTGCGAGGTTCTTCCGGCAGCGGGGTCTGGGCCAGGACGGCCAGCATGGAAGCCAGTGCGGCGATGGGGTTGGGCGTGCCTGCGTCAGTAAAACTGTGGCCGCCCGGGCCGGTGACGGTGACCTGATATCGACGGCTGCCGAGGGCCTGGGTCACGGCCGAGTCCGCGCCGGCGCCGTCCAGGACGATATGGGTAGCAATGCGGCCGGCCAGCGCGCTCTGGCTGTAGACGTGGCGCACGCCGCGCAGGTCGCCTTCACCTTCTTCGCCCACATTGCCCAGAAAGATGAGCGGCGCGGGAAGTTCGGTCCTAGCCTGAACCAGCGCGTGAGCGATGGCCAACATTCCCACGACTCCGGCGCCGTTATCGCAGGCACCCGGCGCCTCAAGCCGGTTACCGTCCACCACCGGGCTCAGGCGAATCTCGACGGGAAAGACGGTATCGAGGTGCGCCGAGAGTACGACCACCGGACCTGTGCTCTCGGGCGGCAGCTTTGCGGCGGGCAGTAATCCGAAGACATTGCCAACCGCGTCGGTCTCCACGCTGCTCAACCCGGCTTCGGCAAAGCGGGCGGCCAGCCACACTGCCCGCGCCTGTTCGCCGAAGGGCGGCGCGGGGATGGCTACCAGACTCGCCTGCCAATCCATGATTCTTTTCGGATTTCCATGCAGCCAGGCAAAGGCGGCGTGGACCGGCCGCTGCGCGGCCAGCGCCGTGACGCGGGAGAAGGCGGAAATGAGGGGAGCCGGGGACATGCGATGGATTCAGGGTAGCAGGGGTGGTCTTTGCGAGGGCGGAGCGCGGACTCTGTTGGAGGTAAATCAGTCGACGACTGGCAGATCTTCGTCGAACGGGTACTCCACCGAATGCAGGAACAGTCCTCGCGCCGGAGCGGTGGGGCCTGCGGCGGAGCGGGAACGGGCGGCGATGATTCCGGGGATCTCTTCCATGTTGAGATGGCCGCGGCCCACATCGAGCATGGTTCCCACCAGGTTGCGGACCATATGGTGCAGAAAGCCGTTGCCGCGGACGCGGTAGACCAGGAGATCGCCGGCCTCGGTCTTCTGCTGCTCCCACGCCGAGGAGAAGATGGTTCGCACCGCTTCCTTCTCAGCCGACCGAAAACGTCCCTCCGGGGCTAAAGCCCGCGTTGATTCTGTTGGCGTTATGCGGGGGTTGAAACCCCCGCCTCCCTCCGGAACGAGCTTTTCCGGCACCGTGGGCGCTTCTATTTTTTGGTCGGGTTCCAAGTCTGGTTCAGAATTGCGGCTGGCCAGGTCAGGATCGGTGGCGGCAAAGCTCAGGAAGTCGTGCTCGCCTTCAAATAGCCGGGCTGACCTTTGCAGGGCTTCCACGTCCATTGGCCAAGGGCAGGCGAAGACATACCGGGCCAGAAAGGGGGGGCACAGCGGTTCACGGAAAACCCGATATTCGTAGGTCTTGGCCACCGCCGAGTGCCGCGCATGGAATGCACTTCGTGCCGTTCTTGCCTCGATGATTCGTATCGCAGGAGGAAGAGTCCGGTTGAGGGCGCGTTGCAGGTTTTCCGGCGGGATTCTGGCCTGCAACGGAAAGCTGGCTACCTGGCCGAGGGCGTGGACGCCGGCATCGGTGCGTCCTGAGCCCTGCGGCAAAGGGGCTTCGCCGGTGATGCGGCCGAGGGCCGCCTGGAGTTCTCCCTGGATGGTGGGTTCTCCGGGCTGCACCTGCCAGCCCCGGAAGTCCGTGCCATCGTAGGCCAGGGTGAGCCTCCAGGTTTGCAAGCCCGGCGCGGGTTGGGCGAGATCAGTCACAGATCACAGGTTACCCGACAGGAGCGGTCGCCGGAGCGGAGAGTTCGCATGGGATATACTCAGCTTTCCGCATGCGCTGGCGGTCAGGTTGCCGGGAATCGTGAAGATCGGGATGCAGGGAACGAACTCACGGGAACTAGCTGGGGGCCGCGCGCGTATTGCCAGATGAGCGGGCGACTGCGCGGCAGGCTGGAGCCCAAATCGCCCAAGGGAATCACAAAATTGCGTCCGGAGAGGCTCTCCGGGCGTCTTGAAGAATGGCACCCCACATGCCTCAGCATTCAGTGGAGAGGAACCATGCATCTGTACGGTAAACGTGTGTTTGAGCAGCAGGAGAAGGCCGCGCGCAAAGTCCGCGGACAGGCAGGCAAACGGCTGTGCGCGATAGCGGCGGTCACGCTGATATTGACGTTGGGAGCGCCTTCAGGATTTGCCCAGCAGGTTGGGGCTGGGGCAACGGCTCCGGACAAAGCTGCGTCCGAGTTGCCGGCGGCGCCTGCGCCCGTGCTGACGGAGCCGTTGAACCTGCGTTCGTCCGCGCGCGATTTTTCAAAGCCCGCCGGCCGTCTTCTGGGCAACCCGCTCTATATCTTCCGGCCCACCACCATACCCAAGGCCAGCTTTGCGAATTCCGTGCGCCTTGGCGACCTGGTGAAGGACGGCAAGATTTACCTGAGCCTTTCCGACGCGCTGGCGCTGGCGCTTGAGAACAACTATGACATTGCCATCGCCCGCTACAACCTGGACATTGCGGACACCGATATACTGCGTTCGCGCGCCGGACAGGTACCGCTCGGCGTCAGCACCGGCGTGGTCAGCAACACGCTGACCGGTTCCTCCTCCACGGTGACCGCCGGGGGCGGTCCGGGCGGCACGAGCGTAGGCTCCGGCGGCGGCGCCTCGGGCAATGCCGGCCTGGTGCAGACCACCCAGGGCGCCGGTCCTACCCCGGAGGTTCTCGATCCGAGCGTCACCGGCACCGTTCAGTTGGAGCGGGCCAGTGCGCCGCAGGCCAATACGCTGTTCTCCGGCGGATTGTCCTCATTGACCACCAACACCGACCAATACAACTTCACGTACAACCAGGGTTTTGTCACCGGAACTTCGCTGACTGCGTCTTTGAACAACAGCCGCATCACGACCAACAACCCGTTTAGCGACTATAGCCCGCAGCTGAGTTCCACCTTCACGGCCAAGGTGACCCAGCACCTGTTGCAGGGAGCCGGCATCTGGGTGAACAAGCGCTTCATGTACCAGGCCATCGACAACCGCCGGATTACAGACTCCTCGTTCCGGCAACAGATTCTGTACACGGTCAACCAGGTTGAAAACATCTATTGGGGGCTGGTGCAGGCCTATGAGGATGTGCAGTCCAAGGAGCGCGCGGTCGAGCAGAGCAGCAAGGTGGCGAGCGACAACCGGAAGCAGTTGGAAATCGGGACGATGGCGCCGCTCGACGTACTGAACGCCGACCAGTCCGTGGCTTTAGACAGGCAGTCCCTCATCAGTTCGCAACTCGCGCTGAACTACCAGCAGCAGATCATCAAGCAGGCCATCGCGCGCAACCTCAACGATCCGGCGCTTTCGGCCGCGGCCGTTATCCCTACCGACCGCGTGAGCATCGAGGAGATTCCCGAGGAGAAGCAGCCGGTCGAGGACCTGGTGCAGCTTGCCTTCAGGCAGCGGCCGGAGTTGGAGCAGGCGGTACTGCAGTTGAAGGTCAACGAGATCACCCTGCGCGGCGCGCGCAATGCGCTGCTGCCGACGCTCGATGCTTTCGGCTTCTACAACTCCAGCGCCCTGGGCGGTTCACAAAGCCCGGATGCTCTCAACTTCGAGACTGGGAAACTGTATCCCCCGGGCACTTTTCCAAGCGCCGGTTACGGGACGGTCGTTCAGAACCTCTTCAACAACTCAGCGCCCGACAAGGGCGCCGGCTTCAGCCTCACGATTCCCATCCGCAACCGGCCTGCGCAGGCGCAACAGGCGCGGTCGCAGCTCGAATACCGCCAGGCAGAGTTGCGGCTCGAGCAGATGTACACGCAGATCCGCATGCAGGTTGTGAATCAGCAGTTCGCGTTGACCAACGACCGGGCGCAGGTTGTGGCCGACCTCGCCGCCAGGGACTATAACCGGCAAAGCCTGGATGCGGAACAGAAGAAGCTGAAGCTGGGCGCTTCCACGACGGCACTTGTCCTGCAGCAGCAGCGAAGCCTGGCCTCGGCGGAGAACAGCCTGATTGCGGCGCAGGCGAACTATGCCAAGGATCGCGCGGGCCTGTATCAGATGCTGGCTAGCACTCTGCAGCACTACGGCATCAACCTGGGCGAGGCAACCACCGGCGATGTGAGGACGACGCCCGTGGTACCCGGACTGGAGCCTGCCAAGCCGGGCAAGGAGCCTTCGACCACTCCGCCGGCATCGCGGTAGGCTTCTGAAACAACTCGATGGGAAAAAGCCCGGCCTGCTTCATGGAAGCGGGCCGGGCTTTTTGTTGGGGCTGGGAGAGGTTAGGTTCCGTGGTATCCCACCCTCGCGCCCGACCACCCCACGGACGAAGACCCGTCCGCGGGGGCCCCGGCAAGGCGCGAGGATGGGGCACGGGGCTTATGTTGCGCTCCAGCCGGGCTGAAGATTAATTCTCCGGCTTGCTGACTAACGCTCGGCGACGAGGTCGAGGAGATTGAAGAACTCAGGGAAGCTGATGGCGGCGGATTCTGCGCCCTGGATCAGCGTCTCGCCCTCGGCCCGTAAAGCGGCGACACTGAAGGCCATGGCGATGCGGTGATCGCCGCCGGAGTCGATAGTGGCGCCGTGGAGGGTCTGGCCGCCGGGAACGTCGAGGCCGTCCTCGAATTCGGCTACTTCAGCGCCCATGGTGCGCAAATTTTTTACAATCAGGGCGATGCGGTCGGATTCCTTGACGCGGAGTTCCCTGGCGCCGCGGATGCGGATGCCGCCGCTGGTGTAGGGCGCGATGGCTGCCAGCACCGGCAACTCGTCGATGAGCTGCGCGGCGAGTGCACCGCTAACTTCTGCCGATCCAAGGCCCTGGGGTGGGGCGGAAACCTGAACCGTGCCCACCAGTTCGGCATTCTTTTCTTCAAGATTGAGGACGGCGATGTGCGCGCCGAGGGCGGTGAGCACGTCAAGGAGCGTGGCGCGGGTGGGGTTAAGTCCCAGCGAATCAAACACCAGGCCGGAGCCGGGGAAGAGAGCCGCGGCGCAGAGAAAGAAAGCGGCGGAGGAGATGTCGCCGGGAACGGCGGCGCTAATGGCGTAAAGGCACTGGGGACCGGGGATGGAGACCGAGTCGAGCGTGCGGGTGAGGGTTGCGCCGAAGGCTCTCAAGGCCAGTTCGCTGTGGTCGCGGGTGCGGACTGCCTCTCTAACTGTTGTGGTTCCAGCGGTTTGCAGGCCGGCGAGCAGGACACAGGTTTTTACCTGGGCGCTGGGAACGGGGGTGGTGTAGTCGATGGGGTGGAGCGGGTTGCCGTGGATGGTGAGCGGGGCATGGCCTTCGGTGAGGGTGAGGCGTGCGCCCATGGTTTCCAGGGGTTTGCGGATGCGCTCCATGGGACGGCGGGAGAGCGAGGCGTCTCCAACCAGGGTGAAGCTGCCTTGCTGGGGCGCCAGGAGGCCGGAGATCATGCGCATGGTGGAGCCGGAGTTGCCGCAATCGAGGGGGTGTTTGGCAGGGATTACGCGGCCGGCGACGCCGCTGATTTCGACGGAGTTGTCGTTTGTTTTGTTGACCTTAGCGCCAAGGGCTTCCATGCAGGCGAGGGTCGAGGCACAGTCGGCGCCGGTGGAGAAGTTGGTGAAGCGAGAGGTTCCTTCGGCGAAGGCGGCGAGCATGGCGTAGCGATGGCTGATGGACTTGTCGCCGGGCAGGCGAAGGCTTCCGTAGACGTTTCGGGCGGGGCGGATGAGGCGTTCCTGGGCGGCGATGGGCAAGGTGGCTCCGGGGTGGGTGGTCGTCACTTTGAGTTTATCGGAACAGAGGCATGGATCATGGAACAGGGAAGCCGGCGAGCGGCGAGGGCGGGCGGGGAACCGTCAGAGGGTATGGGATTGTTGCCGGGTTGGAAGTAACACCGGCAGTGGCTGGCGATTCCCAGGACTCAAAGGCGAGACATGCATAGGCAGCTTGCGGCCGCATCTCTTGGAAGAGGGGTGCGGCCGCTTGATGCGGGTGAGGGCTACTGCACGGTGAGGGCGACTGTGCCCGTTGCCGTGGTGGTGCCTGAGGTGCCTGTTACGGTGATGGTGTAGTTGCCCGCCGTAGTGCCGGAATTGCCCCCACCTCCGCCACCACCACCGCCTCCGCCGCCTCCACATCCGAGGGCACAGGCTGAGATGGCTGCCAGAAGCACCATCATTCCGAGCATGGTCCGCCACTTACGCCGCCGCGCCGGGATGCCGAAGAGCAGGATGCATGCCAGAGTTGCGCCTCCGGTCGCGTACCAGGGAACTCCGGGGCGCTTGGGATAGACCAGCGCCGCGCTGGTGGGCGCCGTGGTGTACACGGTCAACGTGGCCGTTTGCGCCGTCGCGCCGCTGATTGTAACCGAAGCCGGAGAAAGGCTGCACGTCGCCGGATCGCTGGCGGCCGTGGGGGTAATGGCGCAACTGAGGCTGACCATGCCGGTAAACCCACCCGTACCCGGCGTCACGGTAATCGTCGAGGTGTTTCCGGTGGTTGCGCCGGGCGCGACAGAGACCGCTGTGCCGGCAAGGGTGAAGGGGATGGCGGTTGTAGTGAAGGAGTCGATGGCTCCGTCGGTGGTGCCGGTGGTGTTCTGGGCCACGACCCTGAAGTAGTAGGTCGTACTGGCGGTCAGTCCAGAGAGGTTGGCGGTGACCGGGGATGCTGTTGTTCCGGAGCCGAGGTCCTGGGAAGTGGTCTGGCTGGCTCCGCTCAGGGTGCTGCTGGTGCCGTAGAGGAACCAGGCGTGGGTGTCGGCCCCGTTGGGGTTGACCGTGCCGGCCAGGGTGGCAGAGCTGGCGGTGATCGCCGAGGCCGAACCTGTGGTGGCCGCCGGGGCTTGTGGGGGGGCGGCTGTAGTGAAGGAATCGATGGCTCCGTCGGTGGTGCCGGTGGTGTTCTGGGCCACCACCCTGAAGTAGTAGGTCGTACTGGCGGTCAGTCCAGAGAGGTTGGCGGTGACCGGGGATGCTGTTGTTCCGGAGCCGAGGTCCTGGGAAGTGGTCTGGCTGGCTCCGGCGAGGGTGCTGCTGGTGCCGTAGAGGAACCAGGCGTGGGTGTCGGCCCCGTTGGGGTTGACCGTGCCGGCCAGGGTGGCGGAGCTGGCGGTGATCGCCGAGGCCGAACCTGTGGTGGCCGCCGGAGGTTGCGGGGGGGCGGCTGTAGTGAAGGAATCGATAGCTCCGTCGGTGGTGCCGGTGGTGTTCTGGGCCACGACCCTGAAGGAGTAGGTCGTACTGGCGGTCAGTCCAGAGAGGTTGGCGCTGACCGGGGATGCTGTTGTTCCGGAGCCGAGGTCCTGGGAAGTGGTCTGGCTGGCTCCGGCGAGGGTGCTGCTAGTGCCGTAGAGGAACCATGCGTGGGTGTCGGCCCCGTTGGGGTTCACCGTTCCGGCCAGGGTTGCGGAGCTGGCGGTTATGGCGGTGGCCGCGCCTGTGGTGGCAGCCGGCGCGGCGGTCACCGTCACCGAATTCGATCCCGTCGCGCTGTTATAGGTCGAGGAACTTGCCGCATCCGGTGTGTAGCTGGCCGTCAGCGTGTCCGACCCGATTGCCAGCGATCCGGCCGGAACGGTGAAGGTGTAACTGCCGCTGGAAAGCGTCTCCGCTGCCGACGTGTAACCGCCGCCTGTGAGCGTCACCGTTCCGGTCGGCGTTCCGCTGGAGCCGGTCACCGAAACAGGCACAGAAAGACTCTGGGCGGTTGTCACCGGATTGGGCGTGGGGGCAGTTATGGCCACGGTCGGCGTCGCCAGGCTGGTTGTCGTACTCCAGTGGTTCACCAGTTGCGTGGCATCCACGCTGCCCATCCCGGTTGCCAGGCTGTAGTTGGTGGCCGTGTTGTAGCCGCTCTCGAAGTAGTATCCTGCCGAGTTCAGGGCGCAGTTGGGAGTGCCGCTGGTGCATGGCACCGAGTTATTGCCCACCTGCACATAGTGAAAGATCGGGTAATTGAAGTTGTTGAATAGGGTATACAGCTCCTTGGCCGCCTGCCCCAGCCGGCTGCCGGTCTTCTGCTGGACCAGGGCCAGAATGCCCGCGAAGGCCGGCGCAGCGGTGGACGTGCCGCCATAACCGTCGGTGAACCAATAGCCGTCCGATTGCACTTCGCAATCCAGTGTTACAGTCTGGCTATTGTAAGTGGTTGTCTCATCGTCGCATACCACCCAGGTTGCGTCGTCATTCCCGTTGCCTGCCATCAACGACACATCTGGCAGATCGCGCTTCCCGTCCGAGGGCACACCTGTACCCGTCTGCCACGAGGGCTTGGGGTAGCCGGCGCACGTTGCACCGGAGCCCGTCGCGCAACTGCTCGCACCGCCGCTACCAGCCACGATATTGGCGCTGCTGCCCGTCCAGGGAACGTTAGCACTGAGCCCGGTGACTAGGGTAGTTGTCGAGTCATTCCAGGCCGACTCCGGGATGGAGCCCAGGGCGGTCCGGTAATAGGTTGAAGAGCTGCCTGACGAGGTGCTCACATAGGTCGAAAACGAAGAAAAAGAAGAGTTCAGGGGATAGAAATCCGTTCCGCCTACCGCGATGTTATACGGCGTCGAGGCAAAACCGCTTACCGCCAATCCGCCGACGGCATCGGTAACATTCTTGCCTTTGCTATTAGTAGGGTAGTCGCATCCTGCCGAGCCACTGTCGCCGGTTGAAACCGTCACCGCGATGCCCTGCCCCGCCGCCTCCTCCCACCAGCCGTTGATCAGTGCATTGTCGCTGGTACTCATGTCTTGCTCGCACTCGCCAAAGCTCAGGCTGAAGATGTCCACTACATTGGCAGTGAGCGCCGCCTCGATGCCTGAGTTGAGGTCCGTAGAGGCATAGTAGTAAATCGTCGCACCCGGAGCAATGCCTCCGGAGAGCTCGGTGTCGATATAAGCTTCGTCCGCATCGCCCGCGTTGTATCCGGTACCCGGTGTGGAGGAGCATGAACTGGGGCTGGAGCTGGTGCAATAGTAGAGCGAGGGAGTGGTTGTATTGCCGAGAAACATGCTGCGATAGCCATTTGCCACGATGGAGGTGCTGATCGTCGCATCGCCGCCAACGCCGATGATCACACCCTCGCCCGTATAACTTGTCCCCGAGGAGTAGTTGGCGTTGAAAGAGTTCGGCGTGTCATAGATCGTCGCCGCATCCCCAGGGACGATATAGAGGAAGTAGGGGGCTGCGGTTGTCCCCGATCCGCCGGTCAGGCTGGGCCCTGGTCCGTTGGCCGGCTCCATCCGCTTGGTCTGGGGGTTGAACTTGCCCGCGCTTCCGCGCTGAAAATGCGGCTTGGGTCGAATCGTGTTCAGGTGCGCAACGCCCTTCACCACCGGGGCCAGCGCCGTGGGAATCTTCGGGTCCGTCGTATTCGAATAAAACTGGCTCCCGTTGGCCGCGAAAGAGTGGATCGAGGTGTGAAACGTCTCTTCCACCTGGCTCACGCTCCCAGAGAAAGCAATATTCGTGCGCCCGGTTGAGACCGTCTCCAGTTTGAGGCCATGCGACTCAAGCCAGGCCACAAGGGCCGCCACATCCGAGTCCGCCGGCCCGTACAGCTTGCCGAACTGCTCTGGGGTGAGCCACTTGTGGTAGTTCGGCGAGGACTTGTCCTGCAACTCGGCCAGGTACTTGTCGAGCGCCGCCTGCTGCTCACTCGAGCGCGACAGCACCAGGCGCACGTGGGTCAACTGCGTCGAGGGCGAAGCCTCGCCCTGGTCGTATTGCGCCCGCGCCAGCAGCGGCACATTGCCTTTCAACGTGGTGAGCGAGGACTCATCCACATCCGTGGTAATCCGTGCGGCTGTCGTGGAATTCTGGGCCATCGCCGCTGTACCGCACAGCAATGCACTAGCCAATACACACAAGGGAAGCGAACGCAGAGGACGCATAGTGGTATTCCTGAACCCTTTCTTCGGAGAAAACCCCCGAACGGAGGAAAAGTTGCGGTTCCAATCAAGAATGTCCGCGCATGCTACGCGCGCACCGGCCCTCAACATTCTGCCTGGATGCCAAAGGTATCATAATCGGCTATGCCGTTTCGAGATCGGCCGGCAACGTTTCGAGTTCGGCCGGCAATCCCCTCCGCCATGAACTGGAGGAGAAGCTCAGCATGGGGGAATATCCCGGTCCCTGTTCCTGTCTGCGCTCTCGTAGCCATTGCAAAAAGGAACCCTGAAGCCGTATCAAAAGGATGTTATTTCAGAATCGAACGTCTGCCGATAGAAACACCGGGAGCGTACAAACTTTTAGACGAAAACCAGCCAGGAAGGTTGACCCCCGGCGCCAAATAAAGCTATAGCGGCTCCACAATTGCTGTACCCCAAAGCCACTGCCGCTGAGTGGCTTTTTCCTGACCGAGGTCCTCAGCCCGCCGCGGCGGGGTCTTCGTCGCTGGGGTGGAAGTAAAAGCCACCTTGCTCGATGCCGGCGAGGGCACGTGAATTGTGGAACCACTCTAGGTCGGCGGCGAGGGATTGCTGGGCTTCTTCGCTGAGTTTGGCGCCCTGCCTGGTTAGGTAGAAGACGTTGATGGCGGTTTCTCCTTCAGTGTCGATGAGGGCTACCTTGACGTTGCACTGGTGGGTGCTGAGGGTGAGGGCGATCTGGCGGAGCAGGCCCGGTACATCCTGGGCGACGACCTGCAGGATGATGGAGTGGGTGGAGGATTCGGAGTCGAACTGGAGCGCGTGGCGACCTGCTCCCTTGTTGTTACTCAGCTCCCAGTTCGCGGACGATGGCGACGGAGGCGGAGGCGCCGATGCGGTTGGCGCCGGCTTCGAGGAGGGCGCGGACCTGGTCGAGGGTGCGGATGCCGCCGGAGGCTTTGACGCCGGAACGCGCGCCGGCTACGCCGCGGAGCAGGGCAACGTCGGCCGGGGTTGCGCCGGCGGAGGCGAAGCCGGTGGAGGTCTTGAGGAAGTCGGCGCCGGCCTGGATGGCGATCTCGGCGGCGCGGAGTTTTTCAGCGACTGTGAGCAGGGCGGTTTCAAGAATCACCTTGAGCAGGGCGCCGTTGTGATGGGCGACGGCGGCGACGGCGTGGACAGCGTGGTGTACGGCTTGATGGTTGCCGCTTTTGAGCTGGCCGATGGGGATGACCATGTCCAACTCGGACGCGCCGAGGCGGGTGACGGCGGAGGCTTCCTGGCGGAGCGTGGAGACCAGCGAGGCGCCGAGGGGAAAGCCGATGACGGCACCCACGGGGATGCCGGTTCCGGAGAGGACAGCGACCGCGGTGGGAACCCAGACTGGGTTGACCATGGCACAGGCAAAGCGGTAGCGGATGGCCTCGTCGCAGAGGCTTTCGATCTGGTCGCGGGTGGCGCCGGGTTTGAGCAGGGTGTGGTCGATGACGGCGGCCAGCGTTTGCCAGTTCGACAGCGCCTGTGCGGCGAAGGCGGCGGAATCGAAGGTGCCGTTGTCGAATTCGAGGTCCGCTTCTTGAATGGGCGTGATTGCAGCCATGCGCAATGCTCCTTGCCGGAAGAACGCCGCTCTGGATGGCGGCTCGCCGGGCAGTATACGGGAGATGAGTATAGAGCTTGCCGGAGGGCCGGGCCAAATGACGGGCGCGAATTGAGCGGTTCGGGTTGCAGACTGCGCCAACGGCCGGGCCGGCTACTCGATTTCCATGCGCTCGATGAGGCCATCGCGAAAAGCGGATTTTCGATGGCCGGCCATGGGATATGGCTCCGGCGCTACTCGGGATGGTCGGGAGTCATCAGGCAGATGTCGGGGAGGTTGCGGTAGCGCTCGGCGTAGTCCATGCCGTATCCGATGACGAAGAGATTGGGAATGGAGAAGCCCACGTAGTCGGCCTCGATTTTTTCCAGGCGGCGGGAGGGTTTGTCGAGCAGAGTGGCGATGCGGAGGGTTTTGGGATGCTGCTGCAAGAAAAGCTTGCGCAGGTAGGCGAGGGTGAGGCCGGTGTCGAGGATGTCCTCGACGATCAGGACGTTCTTGCCCTCGATGGTCTCGTCGAGGTCCTTGATGAGCTTGACCGCGCCGGAGGTGCGCTGCGCCTTGCCGTAGCTGGAGGTGGCGACAAAGTCGAAGGTGGCGTCGGCCTGCACGGAGCGCGCCAGGTCGGCGAGAAAGGGCGCCGCGCCCTTGAGCACGCCGACCATGACCAGCTTTTCGCCGTTCAGGTCACGGGTGATCTGGGCGCCCATCTCGGCGACGCGTTCGGCGATCTGCTGACGGGTATAGAGAACCTCAAGGCCCTGGTAGGGGACGGTAGCCATGCACACAGTATTGCGCGAATGCGGGCTCGGCAGGCAAGGGCTCCTGTGCAAATCGCGGTGTGGACAGATTGTGGACTGGGCAAATTGCGGAGCAGGGGCTAGGGCGCGACTTTCCGGCGGCAGGGTCGTTTATACTTAAAGACATATGTTGCCTTATTTGCACCTCAATTTGTACTTCTGGCACCTGAACATCGCAACCTACGGGCTGACGATATGGGTGGCTGCCGTGGTGGGCGCTTTTATCATGGACCGGAACTTCCGGCGCGCGCACATCAATGCGGACGCGGTGGGCATGGTGGCCGTTGCCGTGGTGGCGGCCATCGTGGGCGCCAAACTGTGGCATGTCATCGACACGCCGCTGGAGTTTCGCGAGATGGGCTGGCGGGTGCTGTGGGATTCGGCCGGTTTTGCCTGGTACGGCGCAGCGCTCTTTGGCATCATCGCACTGGTGTTTCAGGGGTGGCGGGCAAAGATCGGCGGGCTGCGGACGCTGGACCTGGCTGCTCCGGCGGCGGCGGTCGGCCACGGGATCGGGCGCTTCGGCTGCTTTCTTTCCGGCGACGGATGCTACGGCATCGCGACCAAACTGCCCTGGGGCATGAGTTTTCCGCACGGCATCGACCCGACGCCGCCGTTTGTGCGGGTGCATCCGACACCGCTTTACGAGATGGCCGCGGAGTTGTCGATCGGCGCGTGGCTGTGGTGGCGCGGTGGAAAGCAGCGGGGCAGGGGCGCGATCATAGGCGAGTATCTGCTGCTGAGCGGAACGGCTCGCTTTTTCGTTGAATTTATCCGGCGCAACCCGAAGGTTCTGTGGGGTTTATCGAACGCGCAGCTCGCCAGCGTGGTTTCGGTGATTGGGGGGATTGTGCTGATCTGGCTGGCGGCTACGCGGCCGGTCACCGCGCCGGAAAAGGCTGCAGCGGCGAAGGCGGCGTAGGGCTGTTCGCCTGAGCAGAATCATTATTCAAATGTGGGAATTGGCCGGGTGGATTTGCGGGTTGTCGACAATCCATCCGGAGCCTTACCGCCGGAACTGCCGCCGGATCGCAAGCAGAAACAGCGCAAACAAGGATGAAGTCAGCAACGTCTCGAAGATCGCCAGAACTCGTCCCCAAGGATAGGCCGGAGTGTACTCGGCGCTCTTCTGAAAAGTGGCCGCATCCACGGAAGTGATCGCGCCCTTGCCCGCTAGGCGCACCTCCGCCCACAGATTCTCTCCATAGCTCTTTTGAACATTCCATTTCGAGGCGTAGGTCTCTGCTTGCGTGGCCCCTTGCCGCTTCAATCCAACTCCGCGAAGAGGGAACAAAACTGGAAATGCGAAAAGAATGAAGAAAAGCATCCACGCCAACGGCTTCCGATAGCTGTTGCCGTAGTCGCTCGCATATCGGTACAGGGCCACCAAGCTCAGCCTGGGATACCACCATCGTCGCAGCCACAGAAGCCGTCCAGCCGTCGGCCCAGCCAGCCGCGTCATCTCCATCTCGCTAAAATGAAACTCATTGGCCGTCCGATAATCCAGGCGGGAGTCGTAGTTCTTTTTTAACTGGTGATATATCTGTTCCGCTGCGCAGTATGCGCAGTAGTCGCGCTGCCCATCTCTCTGTAATCCTTCCGCGAACTCTTGTCCGAGGGGAATCGTCTCATCGAAGACCGCGAGGCCGCGACTGCCTTTCCGTTTTCCCCACTGCACGGATGAGGTAAACCAGACCTGGCTCACATCGCAGTTACTGAAGAGAGCGCGACTCAGATCGACGTCATCGAAGACGATCTCGCTGGGCTTGGAAAAGTTTGCCCCATCAAACATGGCGCTAGGCCGTCCTTCAATTCGAGGATCAAACTCCGTATATAGAAATTCCGCTCGATCAAGAAACCGGCTGCAGTGACAATCGGCCGTTCCGTGAAATTCTGTGCCCACAAAGTGCGCTGCCTGGGTGAAGGTAGCAAAGCTGAAGTCTGCGTCCTTCGTGAAGATCGCATGGCTGAAGTTTGCATCCTGCATGAAGGTCGCTATGCCGAAATGTGCTTCCTGCCCGAAGGTCGCGTTGTGAAAGCCTGCCTCCTGTGTAAAGGTCGCACTGCCGAACTCTGCGTTATTCTCGAAGGTCGCATCGCTGAAGTCTACGTTTTTCTCGAAGATCGCTTCGTAGAAATCTGCGTCCGTCGTGAAGGTCGCATCACTTAACAAGCAGATCGCTTGGAATGTCCTTCCGCTGAAATCGAACTCGGGAAAGACAAAGCCCTCGAAGTGAGCCTCGTTCTCCTCTGCGACTCCCAGAATCCTCTCAAACTCCATCCAGAATGCATCGAAGAGCGGCCCCGACTGCTTGTTCGGATCCTTCGAGTGCATCAGGCATACGAGCTTCTCGTCTACCCCGTCTGGCGCAACGTGGAGTTTGCGCCCACATCCCAGATTGCCGTAGTAGTCCATCCAGATCGGGCAGCCCGTTTCGCCAAATTCACCTTCCCATTCAGTATTCTCCTCAGGCTCTTTCTCGGGCTCCTGCTCCGGGCTCTCGTCAGATTCAATCTCCGGCTCAGCCACCGCGCTCACATCAGACGTAATTTCTTGCTCAACCGCCATGATGCGCGAGTATACCACCTCTCTTACTTAAAGCCTTTTACATCATTTGCTGCTTCTCGCATTCCTTATTGCGCGCGATGACGAGAGAGTGACGGGCTGCCCGGAAACTGACCCACTACCCCTCGATCCTGTCGAGCGGTGTGTCTGAACCCAGGATCTGCCGAACCGCCTCTTCCAGAACTTCGTCCCGTCCGTCCCGTATTCCTTCAATCGCCGGCCGCACATTCTTGTGCGGAACTATGCCCACCTGCTGGGTCGGTGTCCCGCCGGGTTAGAACACGCCGATCCCGCTCACGCCGATCCCGCTCACGCCAATCGCCGGCCGCACATTCTTGTCCGGAACTATGCCCACCTGCTGGGTCGGTGTTCCGTCGGGTTAGAAGACGCCGATCCCGCTCACGCCGATCCCGCTCATGCCAATCCCGCTCACCATGCTGTGAAAACTGCTTAAACTTTGCGAGCCACAGCTTCCGAAAGACGTCGCCTTCCTGAATGCTGCTGGCATCGGCCCTATGCATGGCGGCTCGCAAAGCCGCGCGCTTTGCCTCATGAGTCCGTTCCTCACGATCCAATGCGCGCAAGGCGGCTTGCACCAGTTCGCTGACATTCGAATGGCGTCCGCCCTCGACGCTGGTCAAAACGAAATCGTCCAAATCGGGGGGTAGGTAGACATTGCGATTCGGCATACAACACTCCTCTTAAAAACTCTTTGGCATTTTCCTGTTTTCCTTGAGAGTCTCAGTGAGGGCGCGCAGAGTTTTCCGGGGGAAAATCTACCTCAAGATTGCGGACTCGTCTTGCGCTGATTGAGAAGATGCATGATTGGCGATCTTGCCAAAATCGCGCGCCTTCCTATTTGCTATACCGTAATCGAGCGGATTTTTCCTTTTCGTGTGTTCCCAGTCCCACCGCTGGCGCCTATGCTCGCTCTTGTGCTTGGAGGGCTGGGCTTGCAGCCGGGCGGCCACAGCCCCCGCCGCCCGGCGCGGCTGACGCCGCGTCCCACCAGCCGCTAGTGCTTTGGCTGTGTAATTTGGTAATTGCTCCTGGACAAGTGCGGGCGTGGACGCCCGCACGACAGCCGGTCTGGAGACCGGCGCTACATTCCTGGCATTACACAATCACGCGGTCTCGGTACTAGGCTGGCACGAGCTGGCTTTCTTGAATGCCAGCCGATGCCAGCAGACGGCAGTGTCTCGTTTCGCTACAGCCGCTTGATAAAGGCCAGCGCCTCTTTCAGTTGCGGGAAGCGGGCCTCCTCGGCCTTGAACTCGCGGGAGTGGACGCAGCGGCGCAGGCCGCGCATTTTAACGGGGTGCTTGAGATGAAGCATCTCGTGGAAGAGGAGATATTCGAGGGCGTAGCGCGGGCTGGAGGGGCGGTCGAAGACGCGGCTGACGACGATGGTGTTGTGGGCGGCGTCGTAGTGGCCGAGAGCCCGCTTGGCCATGTGCTCGCTCCAAGTGAGCTCGGGACGGCCGAGAAGGCCGGCGAAGAAGCGGAGGTTGAGCGAGTCGAAGACTTCTTCGAGGTGATAGAAGCGGCCCTCGGGGCCGGAGAAGCGCTTGTTGCCGCGGGCGCCGCGGATCAGCTCGGTCTGGCGGGTGACGGCGGCCGAGGAGGCGAAGCGCTTGTAACGCAGGTTGTGGGCGGCGTCGATGGGCTTTTTGTAGAGCTTGGCCAGCAGAATGTGGGCGATGGCGCGGGCGACAGGCTCCGGCGCGCCCTCGAGCAGGTCCGACAGGCTGACGCGAATCTGCCCTTCGCGGAGGCGGATGGTGGTGTTCAGCGAGGTAAAGCGGCGAAAACGGACCGCGATGGGGGGCATGGGCGCCCTGGGACGCAAGGCCCGGTACTCTTCCTGAAAGATTGGGACAAAATCGGGGGACACCCAATGGAGGGTAGCACAACGGCAGCGGTCAGTTTTCAGTTGTCAGTGGTCAGTTCTCAGAGATCAGGGGTCAGTCCTCAGTGCCTGGGCGTGTGGGCGGGTCAGCGTTGCCGACAACTGGCAATAAGAAAACCGACAACTGACGGCTGACGACTGGCCTTCGTCACTTCGACCGTCGCGGCTTTGTACAGAGGTTACCGCAATTCAAGTTCGTATCTTCGCCGGTCTCACTGTTTTTTTTCGAGCACGAGGAGACGTTGGCGGGCCTGCCACTCCTGATCGGGGAATTTTCCGGCGGATGATTTCAAAAAGTGATGGTAGTAGGTTGCAGCCGCCGCCTTTTGGTGAAGGGTATCGTATGCAGTGGCCCAAAGGAAGTAGGTTGAGGGAACTTCTGGAAGGTATTTTGATCGCATGGTAAGGGCGTGGATTGTGATGGAAGGCTGATTGGTTCGCGAGGCGGCAAAGGCCAGGCCGCTCCAGCCGTCGGCGTTGGCGGGGTCGAGCTGGGTGGCCTTGTCGAAGGCCGTAAAGGCTTCAGGGTACCGGAGCTGGCGGATGAGGTTCTGGCCGTGGCCGATGAGGAGGGCGGGATCCCTGGGGCTGGCGGCGAGCAGTCCAATATAGAGGTGGTCGGAGCCGGCGGGGTCGCCGGCGTCGGCCAGGACTTCAGCCAACATGCGGGTGATGGCGGCGTCGCTGGGGTGGGCGTCGTGGAGCTTTTGGAGGAGCGGCAGGGCCTCAGCCTTGTCCTGGGCTGCGAGGACGGTGGCCAGTTGGGCGGTGAGGGCGGGGTCGCCTGGGGATTGCTCGAGGGCCGCGCGGAGGAAGGTTTCGGCCTCGGGATACTGCTTGCGGGCGATGAGGAGGTGGGCCAGGCCGGCGTTGGCGGGGGCGGATTTGGGGTCCTTGGCGAGGATGCGGCGGTAGGCGGCTTCAGCGGCGTCGTACTGGCCGGCCTGATCGGCAAGGCTGGCGGCCAGGAGCGTGTCGGCGGGGGTTTCGGAGGTGAGCGTGAGGGCTTCGAGCAGGTCGTTGGAGGCTTCAGTGGTGTCCGTATTGCGGTCGATCTGGGCCAGGGCGCGCCAGGCGCGGGCTTTGACGGCGGGTCCGGCGTCGCCGGGGTCGAGGGTGGTGGCAGTGGCCAGCTCCTGGCGGGCTTTGGCCAGATTGCCCTGACGCGCCAGGAGCAGCCCGAGGGAGAGATGGGCCTCAAACGACTGGGGATCGGCATCGACGGCGCGGCGGTAGAGGCCGGCGGCCGAGTCCAGGCGGTTCTGGGCGTCGGCTACGTAGCCGGCGTCGAAGAGGGCGCGGGGATCGGCGGGATGGGCGGCGAGCCAAGGGTCCAGTTTGGCTTCGGCGGTCTTCCAATCGGATTTGACGATGGCGGCCTCGGCGTCTGCGACCTGGGCGGAAACGGGCTGGGGGATGGGCTGGGATGCGGCGGGGAGCTGCTTTTCCGGATTCGGAGAAGGGGTTTGGGAGAACCCGGCTGCCGAGGCGAAGAGCAGGACTAAAATGGCGAAACGAAGCACGGAATACCTCACTTATCAGTTTACCGGGGCAGAACTGACCGGGACGGATTGGGACTGCTGAGGGTTCGACGCGCCTGGGCGGGGGAGGGAATCGGAGGGATTGCCGCGGATGAGGACAGGACGGCAGACTGCCCAGCGGGTTTCAAACGCTACGGCCGGCGGTGCGGGCTGACAAGGGAGTTCAGACGAGGGAGAGCAGAACAGACCATAACTTCACGGCTAGAAGGTTCATAGTGAGAAGAGGAGAACAATCATGCCCGAGCAATTTGAAAACCCGGAAGTGACTAAGCTGGACGACGAGACGGTGTCAGACGCAACAGCGGCGAAGACAATCAACCGCGTGGCCGAAGAGGCCGCAACGAAGGCTGCAAAGACGGAACAGAAATTCGACAAGGACAACAGCAATCTCTTTTCAAAATAACCGGCATCCCAGGGACTTTCAATCCAGATAGAGGGGCATAGAAGAAACTGGTGCATGCCAGAAGAATAGGGTGAGACATTGACCAGCGCGACGCTACAGCATATACCGCTTAACTCGGCTTACCTCTGCCAGGACTGCGACGCAGTCGGCAACAGCTCGATACAGTGCCCGGCGTGCGCGTCGGAGGTACTGATGGGGTTGGCGGGGGTGTTTGCCCGCGAAGAAGAGGCCGAGGGGGCGGAGTTGCTCCTGTTTCCGGCGATGGCGGCGTGAGGGCTCCTGAGTTCTTCGATTTGCCGGAAGTTTATGCAAGTCAAGGCCCTTAGTAAGATCGCAGGGTGGATCGGCCGGGAATGCAGTCGACGAGCGAAGTGAAAGAAAAAGCAACTTTGCGTCAACTTACGTTATCCCTAAGTAAGGAAGAGCGATTGGGGGTCGGCACCGCGAACGCTCTTGCCCAACGCCACAAGTATCGGAGTGAACCCATGAAACACGCCACGTTGCAACATATCCCCTTGGCCAATGCGTACCTTTGCCAGGATTGCAACTGCGTTGGCAACTGCGCGAAGCAGTGCCCGGCATGCGCTTCGGCGGTCCTAATGGGCCTGGCTGGAGTGCTTGACCGCGAACCAGAGGACGATCTGCAGTCGAGTTATTTCCAACTTGGTGCTCTTGCGGCTTAAGCTCTGCTGAAGCAACTACGGGTCGGCGAGGCCGCGGAGTAAGTCGAATCTGAAGGCCTCAGCATGTTCAGTGTTGCTGCAGGCGCGCTTGAAGAGCGTGGCGGCAGATCTGCACGTGTTCCCCGCCACGAAGGCCTTTCAGCGCGGATTCCTGTAAGAGAGAATGCTCATTCGATAGGCCGCCATGGCGCCGCTCAGCCCGCGCGTCCTTTTAAGCCCGGTACTTCTCAGATTGAAGAACACGGGTTCCGGGGGAGCGGGGCACGGGTTGCCCCACGCCCTATAATGAAGAATGGCTGGTTGCGTCCTGAGCCTCGCTGAGGGGACAGGGGCGCGGCCGGCCGACTTCTCGCCTGGTGCTTCCCTTTGAATGACGCCATCATCATCCGCGGCGCGCGGACACACAACCTGAAGAACATCTCCTGCGATATTCCCCATGGGAAGCTGACGGTGATCAGCGGGGTTTCGGGGTCGGGGAAGAGTTCGCTGGCCTTCGACACGATCTATGCGGAGGGGCAGCGGCGGTATGTGGAGTCGCTTTCGGCGTATGCGCGGCAGTTTCTGGAGCGGATCGAGAAGCCGGACGTGGACCTGATCGACGGGCTGGCGCCGGCCATCGCCATCAAGCAGAAGAACACCACGCGGAACCCGCGGTCTACGGTGGCCACGGCGACGGAGATCTACGACTACATGCGCCTCTTGTATGCGCGCTGCGGGACGGTGCACTGCGTCTTCTGCGACGGACTGGTGAAGCGCGACTCGATGGACGAGATTGCCGAGGCGACGCTGGGGCTGGGCGAGGGAACGCGGCTGAATGCGCTGTTTCCGGTGGTGAACGCGACACCGGTGGCGGAGGCGGGAGCGAAGCCGGCGGCGAAGGCGGTGAAGACCGCGGGGCGTGCGGTAAAGCCGGCCGGGAAGGCCAAGCCGGTGGTGACGGGAGGCGATTCGCCGCACACGGAGACTCTGAAGGCGCGGCTGACGGAACTGCGCGGGAATGGGTTCAACCGGCTCTACCAACAGGGCAGGATCTTCGAGTTTTCGACGCCGGAGTCGCTGCTGGACCTGGACTTTACGCTTCCCGTGTTTGTGCTTTTGGACAGGATTGTGGTGAGTGCGGAGAATCGCTCGCGCATCGTGGACGCGGCGGAGATTGCCTACCGCGAGGGCGGCGAGGTGATCTTTGAAGAAGTTCCCCGCCCCACGGACGAAGACCTGTCCGTCCACCCCAAGAAGCAAGGACCGCTTCTTGGGGACCCCGGTGTGGGGACCCTGAAGCCGCGGGAGGAGACGGCGGAACGCAAGCGGCATCGCTTTTCCGGCGCGTATGAGTGCAAGAGCTGCCACCGGCCGGGCAAGGAGCCGGAGCCGCGGCTGTTCAGCTTCAACAACCCCTTCGGCGCCTGTCCGCGCTGCCAGGGGTTCGGCAATACAGTGGACTTCGACCTGAACCTGGTGATTCCGGACAAGGGGCTGAGCCTGAACGATGGCGCCATCGACCCATGGAACCGGCCCAAGTACCGGCCGTGGTTCACGGAGTTTCGCAAGCAGGCGCCGGAGTTGGGTGTCCGGCTGGATGTGCCGTGGCGCGACCTGCCCGAGCAAGCGCGGGAGACGGTGCTGCGCGGCAAGGGCAGCTTTGTGGGCGTCTACGGCTTCTTTGCACAGATGGAGCGCAAGAGGTACAAGCTGCACGTGCGGGTGATGCTCAGCAAGTATCGGGGCTATGCGGAATGCCCGGATTGCCGCGGACAGCGGCTGCGGGCCGAAGCTCGCTCAGTGCGGATCGATGGCCAGAATATCTGCCAGGCGACGGCGCTGACGATTGCGCAGGCGAAGGAGTTCTTTGGGGCGCTGAAGCTTTCGCCGATGCAGGAGGAGATTGCCGGGCCGATTCTGCACGAGGTGCGGCAGCGGCTGAGTTTTCTGGATGCGGTGGGCCTGGAATACCTGACGCTTGACCGGCTGGCGTCGTCGCTGTCGGGCGGGGAGGCGCAGCGGATTCAACTGGCTACCTCGCTGGGATCGCAGCTGGTGGGGGCGCAGTATGTTCTGGATGAGCCTTCGATCGGACTGCATTCGCGGGACACGGCGCGGCTGATAGCCATTCTTGAGGAGCTGCGCGACCTGGGCAACACGATCCTGGTGGTGGAGCACGATGCGGACGTGCTGCGGGCTGCCGATCATCTGCTGGATTTGGGACCGGGAGCGGGCGAGTTTGGCGGCAAGCTGCTGGCGGAGGGGGTGTTGGCGGAGATCGAGGCCAACCCCGACTCGCTGACCGGGCGCTACCTTTCGGGGCAGGTTTCGATTCCGGTGCCCGCGCGGCGGCGCGCGCCGGGGAGGGAACGGCTGCTGCTGCGCGGGGCGCAGGCGAACAATATACACGGCCTGGATGTGGAGATTCCGCTGGGGCTGCTGGTGGCGATTACCGGGGTTTCGGGGTCGGGCAAGTCGACGCTGGTGCACCAGGTGCTGTACAGGGCCGTGGCGCGGGCGCTGGGGCAGTCGGACGGCGCCGACCCATCGTCCGTTTATAAATCGCTGACCGGAGTGGAGCGGCTGAACGACGTGGTGCTGGTGGACCAGACGCCGATTGGGCGGACGCCGCGCTCGAATCCAATTACGTACATCAAGGGATTCGATCTGGTGCGCGAACTGTTTGCCGCGCAGCCGGAGTCCAAGCGGCTGTCGCTGACGCCGGGGCACTTTTCGTTCAATGTGCCCGGCGGACGCTGCAACACCTGCGAGGGCGACGGGACGGTGACGGTGGAGATGCAGTTCCTGGCCGACGTGGAGCTGCCGTGCGAGGACTGCAACGGCACGCGCTACCAGGCCCGGGTGCTTCAGGTCGAGTACAAGGGCAAGAACATCCACGATGTGCTGCAGATGACGGTGAAGGAGGCGTTGCGCTTCTTTGCCGGGCAGACGCGGCTCTTGGAAAAACTGGCGGTGCTGGACGAGATCGGGCTGGGGTACCTGCGGCTGGGCCAGTCGGCGACTACGCTGTCAGGCGGGGAGGCGCAGCGCGTGAAGCTGGCGGCGCATCTGGCGCAGGTGCGCGCGGTCAACGCCAACGTCAAGCCCTCGCAGGCCAGCCGCGTGCTTTACATTCTGGACGAGCCGACGACCGGGCTGCACTTTGACGATGTTTCCAAGCTGCTGACGGCCTTTAGGAAGCTGATCGACGGTGGCGGTTCGCTGATCGTGATCGAGCACAATCTGGACGTGATCAAGTGCGCCGACTGGGTGATCGACCTGGGGCCGGAGGGCGGCGAAGGCGGCGGCCGTATTGTGGCCGAAGGCACGCCGGAGGAGATTGCGGGGAATCTGCACTCGCATACGGGGAAGTGGCTGGGACGGGTGCTGTGAGGATGGTTCGATCAAGGGATTTTTTGAATCTGGGGTTGGTTGCGGCAGCGGGTATGCACGGGCTGCCATGAGCGATACTGGAGAACGAAGAGGAGACGAGGATGGCGCTGCTCCACGAAGACCGGCTGTTTCCGGCGGAAGAGAGAACACGGGCCATTGCCCGGCGGCTGTATGCAGGGATTCGGGGGTTGCCCATTGTGAGCCCGCATGGGCACACACAGGCGGGGTGGTTTGCGCAGAACCAGCCGATTCCCGATCCGGTGGCGCTATTCGTGCAGCCGGACCACTACGTCTTCCGCATGTTGTACAGCCAGGGAGTAACGCTGGAAGAGCTGGAGATCGGCCAGGCGAGGATTGCCGAGCCGCGCAAGGTGTGGCGGATCTTTGCCAGCCACTACCACTTGTTTCGCGGCACGCCCACCAGGCTATGGCTGGACTTCGCCTTTCAGGAGCAGTTCGGGCTTACGGAGCGGCTTTCGGCGGCAACGGCGGACAACTACTATGACGTGATCGAGGCCAAGCTGGCCACGGCGGAGTTTTTGCCGCGGGCGCTGTTTGAGCGGTTCGGGATCGAGGTGCTCGCCACCACCGATTCGCCGCTGGACTCGCTCAAGGACCATGCGGCGATCCGCGACCTGGCTCGTTCAGGGGTGTGGAAGGGGAGGATTGTGCCTACATTCCGGCCCGATCCGGTGGTCGATCCGGCATTTGACGGTTTTGCCGCCAACGTTGAGGCGCTGGGGGCGTTGACCGGCGAGGATACGGCCGCCTGGCGCGGGTATCTGCGGGCGTTGGAGGCGCGCAGGCAGTATTTCAAGACACTGGGCGCGACGGCTACCGATCACGGGCATCCGACAGCGCAAACGGCGGACTTGAGCGAGCCGGAGGCTTCGCGGCTGTTCGCATCGGTGATGGAGGGGACGGCTGGGGCGGCGGAGCATGAGCTTTTCCGCGCGCAGATGCTGACCGAGATGGCGCGCATGAGCCTGGCGGACGGCCTGGTGATGCAGATCCATCCCGGCTCGGCGCGCAACCACAATGCGCAGCTTTTTGCGCGTTATGGCCGCGATATGGGCGCCGACATTCCGGGACCAACCGGGTATGTCGAGGCGCTGCGGCCGCTGCTGAACCGGTTCGGCAACGAGGCGGGGCTAACGATTATTCTGTTTACGCTGGATGAGACCGCGTACAGCAGGGAACTGGCGCCGCTGGCGGGGCATTATCCTTGTTTGAAGTTAGGGCCGCCGTGGTGGTTCCACGACAGCCCGGAGGGGATGAGGCGCTTCCGCGAACAGGCGACGGAGACGGCCGGTTTCTATAACACCGTGGGCTTCAACGACGACACGCGGGCGTTTCTGTCGATTCCGGCGCGGCACGACGTGGCCCGGCGCATGGACGCGGGGTTCCTTGCGCGGCTGGTAGCCGAGCATCGCATCGATGAGGATGAGGCGGTGGAGTTGGCGCAGGAACTGACGGTGGGGTTGGTCAAAAGGGCGTACCGGCTGTAGGCTCCGCACAACCGCCAGGAATCGAGAAGCACTGTTTAAACAACCGGAGCCACCGCTCTGCACAACCGGAATGGAGAAACCATGAGCACTCAGCTATTCAGCCTTGAAGGCAAAATTGCAGTTGTAACCGGAGGGACCTCCGGCATTGGGCGCGCCCTGAGCCTGGGCCTCGCCGAGGCCGGCGCCGATGTCGTCGCGCCGGGCTTCCCGGCGCAGCGGAACAATCAGCAAATGGTGGACGGAACCGCCGCCGAGATCGAGCAGCGCGGGCGACAAACCCTGCGCGTCTCAGCGGACGTTGGCGACCGCGGATCGCTGGAACAATTGCTGGCCGCTACGCTCGAGCGCTTCGGCAAAGTCGACATCCTCATCAATTGCGCGGGAAGAATCAAGCGCACGCCCACGCTGACCGTCTCGGAAGAAGAGTGGAACGGCATTATCGATACCAACCTCACTGGAACGCTGCGCGCCTGCCAGGTCTTCGGCAAGCACATGCTGGATCGCGGCTACGGACGCATCGTCAACATCGCCTCGCTGAACAGCTTTGTAGCGTTCACTGAAGTGGCCGCCTACGCAGCCAGCAAGGCAGGCGTAAGCTCGCTCACCCGCTCGCTGGCCGTCGAATGGTCGGGCAAGGGCGTTGCCGTGAACGCCATCGCTCCCGGCGTCTTCCGCACCGACCTGAATGCAGACCTGCTGGACAGCACGCCGCGCGGCAAGGAGCTGCTGATGCGCACGCCGATGGGCCGCTTCGGCAAGACTGAGGAGCTCATCGGAGCCGCAATCTTCCTCTCCTCCGATGCCGCTTCGTTCGTCACCGGACTGACTTTGGCGGTCGATGGAGGCTTTCTGGCCAGCGGAGTGAATCAGTAACGGATTTTTGGCCTAAGAACCACTCCGGAAACCAGGAGGATGAAGGGTACGGGCCAAAGCCGTACTCTTCACTCAATAACCCATCAACCGCAAGCTAGATGGCACGTCAGGTGGCGGATAACTGAGTGAACGATCGAACCGAGTTGTTAGCGGAACCACCCGCGCTCCCTGGGCGCTGGACCGTCTGCGCCATGCTGTTTGTGGCCACGTCGATCAACTACATGGACCGGCAGGTGATCGCCATCCTGAAGCCGGTGCTTGCGCAGAGCACGATCCACCTGGCGCCGCTGCTGACAGGATGGCCGACGGTTGAGCGGTCGCTCAGCATGACCGAGGTGCAGTACGGCAACATCGTGGGCGCGTTCCAGATTGCGTATGCGCTGGGGGTGATTTTTGCGGGGCGGTTGGTGGACCGGCTAGGATGCCGCAAGGGCTACCCGATCGTTACCGGCGTGTGGAGCCTGGCGGCGATGGGGCACGCGCTGGTGAATTCGGTCTTCGGGTTCGGCGTGGCGCGAGTCTTCCTGGGACTGGGCGAGAGCGGCAATTTTCCCGCGGCGATCAAGGCGACGGCGGAGTGGTTTCCGCCCAGGGAGCGGTCGCTGGCCACGGGCATCTTCAACTCCGGCGCGTGCGTGGGGGCGATTCTGGCTCCGGCGGTTGTGCCGTGGGTAGCGTGGCACTTTGGATGGCGCGCGGCCTTTCTCACGACCGGGTTGTTCAGCGCGAGCTGGATTGTCTGGTGGTCGTTGAAGTACCGGACGCCGAAGGAGTCGATGGAATGGAGCCGCGGGGTGGTGATTGTGCCGCCGCCCGGCCCGCGACCCGCATGGTGGAAGCTGCTGGGCTACCGGCAGACGTGGGGTTTTGCGCTGGGCAAATTTCTCACCGATCCAGTTTGGTGGTTCTTTCTGTTTTGGCTTCCTGGCTACTTCAGTTCGCGGTTCAATCTGAACCTGTCGCATCTGGGACCGCCGCTGATTGTGATTTATTGCCTTTCGACGGTGGGGAGTGTTTGCGGGGGCTGGCTGCCGCGTGGCTACGAGCGGCTGGGAATGGGGCTGAAGCCCGCGCGGCTGGCTGCCATGCTTACTTGCGCGTGCCTGGTTGTGCCGATCGGGTTTGCGGGGGGCCTGCACTCGGAGTGGGGCGCGGTGGCGCTGCTGAGCCTGGGCGCCAGCGCGCACCAGGGGTGGTCAGCCAACATCTTTACCACGGTTCCGGATATGTTTCCTCACGAGTATGTGGGGACGGTGGTGAGCTTCGGGCAGGTGGCCGGGGCATTGGGAGGAGCCATCTTTGCGGCGGTAGCGGGACATATCCTGCAGTTCACGCACAGTTATGTGCCGCTGTTTCTCTATTCCGCCTCAGCCTATCTTGTCGCATTAGTGATATTGCGGACGCTGGCGCCGGGGCTGAAGCGGGCCATGCCGCAAGGCTAGGGCACGGCTGGATGCAAAGAAAATGGAAGCCGAAATGACAGAGCTGCGGAAGTTGCGGATGGGCATGGTGGGTGGCGGACCGGGAGCGTTCATCGGTCCGGTGCATCGCATGGCGGCCGAGCTGGACGGCAGGATCGAACTGGTTGCCGGGGCGTTCTCGCAGTCGGCAGAGCGGTCGCGCGCGGCTGGCGTTGGCTTCGGAATCGACCCGGGCAGGGCGTATGCGGGCTACCGGGAGATGCTGGAAGCAGAGCGGGAGCGGCCCGATGCGATCGACTTTGTGGCGATCGCCACGCCGAACCATTTGCACCTGCCGGTAGCGGCGGCTGCGCTGGAGGCGGGTTTTGCGGTGGTGAGCGACAAGCCGGCGACGGCTACGTATGCGGAGGCGCTGGCGCTGGAGGCGGCGGTGGCGAAAGCAGGTTTGCCTTATGCGCTGACGCATACGTATGCCGGTTATGCGCTGGTGCGGGAGGCGCGCGCGGTTTGCGCCAGTGGGCAATTGGGAGCGATTCGCAAGATTGCGGTGGAGTATTTGCAGGGGTGGTTGAGCAGGCCGCTTGAGAATACGGGGCAGAAGCAGGCCGCGTGGCGCTCCGATCCGGCGCTGAATGGGCCGGGCGGCTGTATCGGCGATATCGGCACCCACGCGTTTCATCTGGTGGAGTATGTGACCGGTCTCGAGGTGACGAGCCTGAACGCCGCGCTACGCACAGTGGTGGAAGGGCGGCGGCTGGACGACGATTGCAATGCGATGCTGCGCCTGAACAATGGCGCGACCGGGGTTCTGATGGCGTCGCAGGTGGCGGCGGGCGAGGGCAACGGGTTGCGGCTGCGCGTGTATGGAGAGAACGGCTCGATCGATTGGCGGCAGGAAGACCCCAACCGGCTGCGGGTGAAATGGGTGGATGGGCCGGAGGAGATCCGCCACGCGGCAGGGAGTTATCTGAGCGAGGGCGCGCGCGCCGTTACTCGGCTGCCGGGAGGGCACCCGGAGGGGTATATCGAGGCCTTTGCGGTGCTCTACCGGGAGTTTGCCGATGGGTTGATCGCGTGGCGGCGGGGAGAGGCGAATCCCTTGCCGGCGACGCTGCCGGGGATTGTGGCCGGGGTACGCGGGATGCGGTTTATCGAGCGCGCCATCGAGAGCAGCCGCGAGGGAAGCTGGGTGGAGTTTTAGGGCTCGGGACAGCGGGGGAAGCGGTCGTGGTCTCCCACCCATTCCGCATAAAGCGCGGAATGGATGGGGCACCCATCAATGCAGGAGAGATGAGATGAAGACGATCAAGGGGCCGGGGATTTTTCTGGCGCAGTTTGCGGGGGATACGGCGCCATTCAATACGCTGGAAGGGATGGCGCATTGGGCGGCGGGGTTGGGATTTACGGGCGTGCAGATTCCGAGCTGGGACAAGCGACTGTTCGATTTGAAGCTGGCCGCGGAGAGCCAGGACTACTGCGACGAGGTGCTGGGCGTGGTGGGCCGTGCGGGGCTTGCGGTTACCGAGCTCTCGACGCATTTGCAGGGGCAGTTGGTGGCCAGCCATGGGGCTTATGATGTGTTGCTGGAAGGGTTTGCGCCGGCGGAGTTAAAGGGAGACTTGAAGGGCCGGCAGGCGTGGGCGGTTGAGCAGTTGGAGTTTGCGGCGAAGGCGAGCCGAAACCTGGGGCTGAACGCGCACGCTACGTTTTCAGGGGCGCTGGCGTGGCCGTTTTTCTACCCGTGGCCGCAGCGGCCGGCGGGGCTGATCGATGAGGCGTTTGCGGAGCTGGGGCGGCGTTGGCTGCCGATTCTGCGGGTGTTCGACGAAGCAGGCGTGGACGTTTGTTACGAACTGCATCCGGGCGAGGACCTGCACGACGGCGCGACCTTCGAGCGGTTTCTGGGAGTGGTGGGCGGACATGCACGGGCCAATATTTTGTACGATCCGAGCCACATGATCCTGCAACAGATGGATTACCTGGCTTTTCTGGATATTTACCACGAGCGGGTAAGGGCGTTCCATGTGAAGGACGCGGAGTACAGGCCGAGCGGGCGGTCGGGGGTGTATGGCGGCTACCAGGATTGGATCGATCGGCCGGGGCGGTTCCGGTCACTGGGCGACGGGCAGATCGATTTTCATTCGATCTTCAGCAAGATGGCGCAGTACGACTATCCGGGCTGGGCGGTGCTGGAGTGGGAGTGCTGCCTGAAGCATCCGGAGGCGGGCGCGGCGGAGGGCGCGGCGTTCATTCGGGAGCGGATTATCCGGGTGACGGACCGGGCGTTCGATGATTTTGCGGGGAGCGCGGCGGATCAGAAGACGAATCGGAGGATTCTGGGGCTGGGGTAAGCAACAAAGTACGACGAAAAAGCCGCGAGTGTCCATGGTTCTCGCCGTTTCCGCATCTTTCCTCAGGATGAAGAATCACCTGCCTCTTACATCGGTTGCCAGGTCATATCCACACGCACCGGAATCTCGTTCTTGATGGGAATTGTCAGGAACGACGGCGGGTCAATCTTGAAATCAGAACAGGTGGCCGGAACCGTTCCCGTGATCTCGACTTCATTGCCTTTGGTCGCCTTCTGGAAGACCACATGTTTGTACTCGACAGTCTGACCGGCAAATTGCACTTCAAGATCGGCAAAGATTGTTCCTGAGGGCGGCGTCGCTTCGGGCAGGCGGGTGCGCACAACGACCATGGGGAACTGTGCGCCGCGCGTAACCTGAATCATATGAAGATCACGGTTGCTGTCGCCGGAATCGAATGTATTCACTGGCGCAGCGATCAGAAAATCGCACTGTCCGCCCTGGCATGTGCCCTTGCCTTTCGCCGCATGGCTCGCGCCGTCGACCTGATGCATCGGGTGCGACATGTGATAGGTCAGAGTGGATCGCTCAAGAACCCATTGGCTGCCGGTCTGCGCCAGCGCAGGCTGTGCAAAAAACAAGAAAACACTCAGGAACTTCCAGCTCACTTTCCCTCCCAGAATTTCAACTTGATCGGCCACGATACGGCAACGATCGAGGCTCCATAGGCTGCCACTGTGGTCCACGCCACCGCGCCGTGAGCCGCTGCAATGCCGTGCACCTTTTCTCCTGCGTTCTCCTGCTTGTAAGCCATGTACCCCAGGATCGGAGTTGCAATCATCCCCGGCCCATGAATAAAAGCCAGCGCCTCGTGCCAGCGAATGGCGCCGCGGCGTTTGTTCCCCGGCACCCTGGGCGCGAAGATCGCATAGGAAGCGGTCGTGAAATACATGCCCGTCGTCAGCCCGCCCAGTGCGGCATGGAAATCCAGATTGGCCTGGCTCGGTTCAGTGATCGGCTGCCCGTTCTTGCCTTTCGCCCCAACCATAGGCCCGGTGATCAGCGTGGCGGCCATCGGAATCAGAGTGACAATTCCGAGCCTCTGATGGATCTTGAGCATTTCCGTCCGCTTATTGAGCTTCGTCTGCAACTGCGCATTCGCCTGCGTCTGTTGCGGAGTGAAGCCCAAATCTTCCAAGGAAGGCGCGCTGCCTGGCTTGGTCTGGTCTTGCGGATTAGGCTGGTTCGTCTGACTCGAGTCTGTTGCCTGCCCCGGACTCCCGGCCTGGGCCGGCTGGCCGTTCGGCTCGGGAGCGGAAGGCAGATCGGTGCTGTCGGGCAATGCTGCTCGCGCAATTGACAGAGCGTCAGGCGGTGTCTGAGTGGCACTCTGCGGTAGGCACAGCCAAGGCGCCGATAACAGACAGCAGCCAAGAGCTATGTGCCGCGGCCGTATGGTTCTCCGGATGCAGGTTATCAAGGTTACTCTTTCCCTCCGATTGAAATGACTTGTCTTCGTTTGCCGGACCTGGCCGCAGGCGGTTGCCGCGTTGCATTGGACGCACACGAGCCGGTTTTGTATGCGCGCCCCGGTTCAGATCGAGATTCCGGCAGAGCGGTAAATTTCGGTGATGTAGCGCATGTCGCGGAGGCCTTCCTCGCCGGGAGTTTTGGGCTCCAGTCCGTTTTGGATGCAATGGGAGAAGTGCTCGGCCTGGAGCACGAAATGCGAGGGGTCGCGGGCCGGGTTGAGTTCGTCCAGTTGCGTGCCGGAAAACTCTGCGCGCAGGCGCAGGCCATCGTAGTAGAAGGCCGGGTTGGCGTCGAGCCACCCCTTCGATCCATGCACGCGATAAAAGCCGGTCATATTGGCGCCATAGGTGGTGTTGCAACTGGCCACGATGCCAGAGGGAAACTTCATGGTCCAGGAGACGTTCTCCTCGACCTGGTTGAAGCGGCCATCGCGATCGATGACCGAGGCATAGGCGGAGATTTGCGATGGCTCCTCGCCGGTGAGGTAGCGGCAGGCGTTCAGCGAGTAGATGCCGACGTCGAAGAGCGGGCCTCCGCCGGCGAGTTTCTTGTTGAGGCGCCACTCGCGGGGGGCGATGTTGAATCCATTGGCGCTCTCGATGGCCTGCACCTTGCCGAGTGCGCCGTCGCGGATGAGGCGGATTGCCTTGAGGTTGGTGGGCTCGTAGTGGCAGCGGTAGGCGATCATGAGCTTGACATTGGCCGCTTTGCAGGCCGCGATCATGGCCTCCGCTTCGGCAACGTTGGTTGACATGGGCTTCTCGCAGAGCACGTGCTTGCCGGCTTTGGCGGCGCGGATGGCGTACTCGGCGTGCATGGAGTTGGGCAGCGCCACGTAGACGGCGCCGACGGCCGGGTTGCGCGCGATCTCGTCGAAGTTGTCGTAGTTGTAGATGGAGCTTTGAGGGACGCCGTACTCGGCCGCGATCCGCACTGCTTTGTCGCGATGGCCGCTGACCAGAGCGGTGATCTGAGAATTGGTTGTGCTGAGAACGCCGGGCATGAAGTGGCCGGCGATGCGGCCCAGGCCGATGACGGCGTAGCCAATCTTAGGCTCCTGAGTCTGGGCGTTGAGGGCGGGTGCGAAGCGGGCGGCCAGGCCCAGCGCGGCCAGTCTGGCGAATTCTCTTCTGTTCAGGATCATGGTGGTTATTCTCTCTTTTGACGATTCGATTGTACGCAGCTTTGCGTCCTGGGGAAAGATTTGTCTCGACCGGGAGTGGCGGCCTAGGATCAGGGCCATGGAGATTCTGGTTTTGGACGGCCAGCCGCTCACGCTGGCCGAGATTGAAGCTGTTGCACTGGATGGCTGCGCGGTGGCGATCGCCCCTGCGGCGCTGGCGCGCGTGGCGGCCAGCCGGGAGCTGATTGAGGAGATTCTGGCCGAGGGGCAGACGGTTTATGGGGTCAACACCGGGTTCGGAAAGCTGGCGGACGTTCGAATTCCGCCCGGCAACCTGGCGCAGTTACAGACCAACCTTGTGCGCAGCCACGCGGCTGGGGTGGGGCAGCCGCTCTCGGAGGCGGAGTCGCGGGCCATGCTGCTGCTGCGCGCCAACGTGCTGGCCAAGGGGCTTAGCGGCTGCCGGCCCGCGCTGGTGGAACTGCTGGTTGCGCTGCTCAACGCCGGGGTGCATCCGGTGATTCCGGAAAAGGGTTCGGTGGGTGCGAGCGGGGACCTGGCGCCGCTGGCTCACCTGGCGCTGGTGGCGATCGGGGAGGGCGAGGCGTTTTTGAAAGGCGAACGGATGGCCGGCGGCGAGGCGCTGCGGCGGGCTGGAGTGCAGCCGCTGGCACTGGCGGCCAAGGAGGGTCTGGCGCTGCTGAACGGGACGCAGGCTATGACCGCCGTGGGCGCGTTGGCCGTGGCGCGAGGGCTGCGCGTGGCGAAGCTGGCGGATCTGGCGGGGGCGATGTCTCTGGAGGCGCTGATGGGCACGCCTGCTGCTTTCGACCCGCGGATTCACGAGGCCCGGCCACATGCAGGCCAGATTGCGGCGGCGGCGCACCTGGTGCGGCTGATGGAGGGCTCGGAGATTCGCGAGGCGCATCGTGAACACGACTCCCGGGTGCAGGACGCCTATTGTTTGCGCTGCATGCCGCAGGTTCATGGGGCGGTGTGGGATGTGCTGGGGCATGTGCGGGGAGTGCTGGAGATTGAGGCGGGTTCGGCTACGGATAATCCGCTGGTATTCCCAAAGGACTCGTCCAAAACGCAAGAGCACGAAGTGCTTTCGGGAGGAAATTTTCATGGGGCGCCGCTGGCGTACGCGTTCGACTATGCGGCCATTGCGATGACCGATCTGGCCAGCATGACGGAGCGGAGGATCGACCGGCTACTGAATCCGGATATCAACGAGGGGTTGCCGGCGTTTCTCTCGCCCGATGCGGGGCTCTCGTCGGGATTCATGATGGCGCAGATCGTGGCGGCGGCGCTCATCAACGAGTGCCAGGTGCTGGCGCACCCATCATCGACGGGCAACATTCCGACCAGCGGGGGCAAGGAGGATCATGTCTCGATGGGCATGACCGGGGCCGTGAAGCTGCGCCAGATTGTGGAAGACGCCGAGCGGATTGTGGCCATTGAGCTGATGTGCGCGGCGCAGGGGGTGGAGTTCCGCAGGCCGCTACGCCCCAGCCGGGAGATTGAGCGTGCGCACGCCGCGGTGCGCGCGGTGGTTCCGCGGCTGGATCAGGACCGGGTTCTGGCGCCGGATATCGAGGCGCTGGCCGCGGCGGTGCGGGCCGGAGCTTTTGACGCGTGGGCGGAGTAGAACGGCGCGGCTCAAAATGCCGGGAAGCCTCACGGCCGGTTGGCCCCAATCGGTCGCCTATTTCACGCTCAGATCGCCATCCACATCAAGTTGTTGTCGTAAGAGTATCGGATCACAAGTGGCTGGTATGTTGCCAGTCCCTGCCGTGTAAAGAGTGCGGCAGGACAGCAAATCGAGGGGCGCCAGTGTGTCTAATCCTCTTTAGAAGGATCAGATACCGCAATCGGGTGCCTTGAGGCGCAGTCCGGCGGCTCACTGAGATTTCTCTCATTTTTCTATTGATTTTTGATGAAAATATCCGTAAAATAAGATTCTAGAGTTTCCTCTGGACTGACAGGTCCCCCAGCCCGTTTCCGAGGATGTACAGGCAAATCATCCCTTCTGAGGACAACAAATCGATGGCAAAGCGTCGTGGAAATCCGAATTGGGGCAAGCCGGAGCCCATTGGCCCGGTTGTGCCTACAGTGACCTCCTTCGAGCAGATCGTGAAGGAGTTCAAGCTCACCCCGGACCAGTACATCCGGTCCACCCGTCTGCGGGAGTGGGCTCGCCGGAACAAGAATTCAAAGTACATCCCCGAGGCGCTTCTGGAGGCCTGGGGTTTTGAGATTGAATCGGCTTTGTAGGCCACTTTTTGCATCTCTTTCAAAAGCGCTGCCTTCGGGCGGCGCTTTTGCTGTTTACGGCTGCCATAGGCGAGAATGGGAGGGTGGCCATGCCAGATACCGCACGCACCTTCGAAGCCCCTTTTACCGATGTCCCCGGCGCATTGGCCGAGATCCGCGCCGGGCGCATGTTGGTTGTGGTGGACGACGAGGATCGCGAGAACGAGGGCGACCTGACCCTTGCCGCCGAGCATGTGACCCCCGAGGCCATCAACTTCATGGCTCGCTTCGGCCGCGGCCTGATCTGCCTGGCCCTTACTGAAGAGCGCGCCGATCATCTGCGGCTGTTTCCGATGACGCAGCAGAACTCCTCGCGCTTTGGCACTGCGTTTACCGAGACCATTGAGGCGCGCGAGGGGGTCACGACGGGCATTTCGGCCGCCGACCGGGCACACACTATCCGCACGGCGATCGGCGCCGGCAGAAGCTACAGCGATCTGGCGCGGCCTGGCCACGTGTTTCCGCTGCGCGCCCGCAAGGGCGGCGTGCTGGTGCGCGCCGGGCAGACAGAGGCTTCAGTCGATTTGGCGCGGCTGGCCGGCCTGAATCCTTCCGGGGTGATCTGCGAGATCATGCGCGACGACGGAGAGATGGCGCGCATTCCGGACCTCATCCCGTTCTGCCGGGAACACGGGCTACGGATTCTCACCGTGGCGGAGCTGATCCGCTACCGGCTGCGCCACGAGCGCTACATTGTCCGCGCCGGGGAGAGCCGCATCCAGACGCGCTACGGCGAGTTCCGGATGATTGCCTATGAGAGCGAGGTGAACGGCGGGGAGAGCCACATCGCGCTGGTGCGCGGCGACCTTTGCCAGGACTGTCCCGCATTCCAGAGCGGGTCCATAGGCGCGGGCTTGCCGGGGAACCCGGACGCAGCGCGGGCTGTGTGCGCGCGCGCGGTGCTGGTGCGGGTGCATACGCGCTGCACGGCGGGCGACGTGTTTGCTGCCGACTGCCGCTGCCGGGAGACGCTGGACCAGTCGATGCGCATGATTGCCGAACAGGGTTGCGGCGTGGTGCTGTACCTGCACAACACTTCGCGCGGCTTTGAGGTTGAGCGCGCGCCGGCTTCGGCAGAGGCGTTCGAGCCCGGCGGCGCGGCTGCTTTGCATGAAGCGCAGGACGCAGACACGGGCCGCCTCATTCTGCACCGGGAGTTGCGTGAGCGCGAGGGCTCGCAGGCTCGCACGGGGAGGATTCTGCGGGCCATCGGACTGGGCGGGCAGATACTGTCGGACCTGGGCATCCAGCGCATCCGGCTGCTGTCGAATACCCCCATGCACATTCCCGCTCTCGAGGGCTTCGGGCTGGAAATCGTGGAGCAGGTGGCGATTCCGGTGGAGGAATGCAGCCGGGTGGTGTGAATCGTTCGATACGACACTTTTCGGGGATTGACTTGTGCCCCTTTTGAGGTATCTCCTCGTGAAGGCATCCATTTTTCCCTCTCTTTTTTTGTCGTTTCGATTGAAGCATCACAAGGGTTGGAACTGGGCCGCGGAGACCGACCGCCATGACCTTAGAGCCGAATGCCGACGACCGGCGCTCTCTCTATACATTGAACTGGAGCTATGACCAGGACGGCAAGCTTGCCATTGACGTTGTGACAGGGATAGTGGCCGACGTCAATCCGGCGGCAGAAGCAATGACGGGTTATTCGCGCGAGGAACTCATCGGGATGCATATCGCCATGCTGCATCCGGAGGCTGAGCGCGAAAGGATCAAGGATGAATTCCGGAATGCGGTGGAGCAGCCATCGCGCCATCCCGGTTTTCATATCCAGCGCAAAGACGGCGATTGCGTGCCAGTCACGATCTGGTCGTCGGAAACGCTGGAGTTGGCCGGCCGAACGCTGGCGATTGTCGAGTTCAGCGATATTACCGATCAACAGCAGAAAGAACATCAGCTTTCGGCGCAGAATTGGGCGTTGTCTGCCTTTTCCATTGCAGCATTGGCGCTGGGGCGCGCTCGCTCGGCGGAGGGCTTGCTGCAGTCCATCTGTGAGGCCATTACACGGCACTCGGTGTATGTGCTGGCGTGGGTGGGCATTGCGGAAGACGGCCCGGATAAGAAGATTCGGGTGGCCGCGTCGGCTGGCAGTGCCTTGGATTATCTGGATGGACTGCCTATTAGCTGGTCGGAGGATGAGGCGATCGGACAAGGCCCCGTGGGCGTCTGCATCCATGCCAACGCGCTGCAGATTGTAGAGGACTCCGAGACATCTCCGACCTTTGCCCCGTGGCGGGAACGAGCGAGGCAGTTCGGAATGCGATCCGCGGTGTGCATACCGATTCGCATCGAGGGTGGCTGGCAGGGCGCGTTGATTGTTTACTCCGCCCGCCCCAATACATTTAAAATCGCGCCGGTTGAGGTATTCCAACGCCTTGGCGAGCAGATTGTCTACGGCATTGAAGCGCTGGAACAGAAGCAGCTTCTGGACGCCGAGCGGCGCCACCGTGAAGAGACGCAAAGGCATCTGACGGTAGCTTTGTCCGCGTCGGTGTCTGCCATGGTCACCGCGATGGAGATGCGCGACCCCTACACCGCGGGCCATGAAAGCAGAGTGGCGCAGATCGCATACGCCATTGGCAAGGAGATGGGCTGGCCGGAGGACCGATTGCAAGGATTGCGGATGGCGGCAATGGTTCACGACATCGGGAAGATTTCGATCCCTACTGAAATCCTGACCAAGCCGGCGCGGCTAAGTACGGAAGAATGGGCACTGGTCAAAGGGCATCCGGAGAGCAGCTACGCCATTCTGAAAGAGATTCCCTTTACCTGGCCCATTGCCGACATTGTGCGCCAACATCACGAGAAGCTCGATGGTTCGGGCTATCCCCTGGGACTGAAGGCGGATGCGATTCTACCCGAAGCCAAGGTGCTGACCGTGGCGGACATTGTGGAAGCGATGGCCGCCGACCGGCCCTATCGAGCGGCACTCGGTTTGGAGGTTGCCTTGGCGGAAATTGAAAGCCAGGCCGGAACGCTGTTGGATGCGGAGGTTGTGCAGATATGCACCAGTCTGTTCCGCGAGAGGCGTTTGATTATGCCAGGTTTGAATAGGGTTGATCCTGCATTTACCCAAATGGAGGAATGCAGCCGGGTGATGTGAATCGTTCAATACAACGCTTTTGGGGGATTGACTTGTGTCCCTTTTGGGGTATCTCCTCGTGAAAACATTCATTATTGTCTGCTCATTTTTTGTCTTTTCGATTGAAGTATCGCAAGGGTAAGAACCGGGCCGCGGAGACCGACCGCCATGATCTTAGAGCCGAATGCCGACGACCGGCGCTCTCTCTATGCATTGAGTTGGACCTATGACCAGGACAGCAAGCTGGCGGTGGACGCCGACACGGGGATTGTGGTGGATGCCAACCCGGCGGCAGAAGCGTTGATGGGTTATTCGCGCGAAGAACTCATCGGGATGCATATCGCCATGCAGTACCCGGAGGCCGAGCGCGAACAGGTTGAGCTTGAATTCCAGAAGGCGACGCCGCATGTGTCGCCCCACTCCGATTTTCACATTCAACGTAAAGACGGCTCTTCGGCGCCAGTCGCGATCTGGTCGTCGGAAACGCTGGAGTTGGCCGGCCGAACGCTGGTGATTGTCGAGTTTCGCGATATTACCGAAGAACAGCAGAAAGAACATCTGCTTTCGGCCCAGAACTGGGCGTTGTCTGCCTTTTCCATTGCAGCATTGGCGCTGGGGCGCGCTCGCTCGGCGGAGGGCTTGCTGCAGTCCATCTGTGAGGCCATTACACGGCACTCGGTGTATGTGCTGGCGTGGGTGGGCATTGCTGAAGACGGTCCGGATAAGAAGATTCGGATGGCCGCATCGGCTGGCAGTGCGTTGGGTTATATGGATGGACTGAATCTGAGCTGGTCTGAGGACAAACTGGGAGGACAAGGACCGACGGCCGTCTGCATTCGCACCAACACGCTGCAGATTATGGAGGACACTGAGACATTCCGGGCCTTTGCCCCATGGCGGGAACGAGCGCGACAGTTCGGGATACGATCCGCGGTGTCCATGCCGCTTCAGATCGAGGGAGGTTGGCGGGGCGCGTTGATCGTTTACTCCGCGCACCACAGCGCATTTGAAGCCGCGCCGGTGGATGTATTCCAACGCCTTGGCGTGCAGATCGTTCACGGCATTGAAGCGCTGGAACAGAAGCAGCTCCTGGACGCCGAGCGGCGCCACCTTGAAGAGACGCAAAGGCATCTGACGGATGCTTTGTCCGCGTCGGTGTCTGCCATAGTCACCGCGATGGAGATGCGAGATCCCTACACCGCGGGCCATGAAAGCAGAGTGGCGCAGATCGCATACGCCATTGGCAAGGAGATGGGCTGGCCGGAGGGCCGATTGCAAGGATTGCGGATGGCGGCAATGGTTCACGACATCGGGAAGATTTCGATCCCTACTGAAATCCTGACCAAGCCGGCGCGGCTAAGTACGGAAGAATGGGCACTGGTCAAAGGGCATCCGGAGAGCAGCTACGCCATTCTGAAAGAGATTCCCTTTACCTGGCCCATTGCCGACATTGTGCGCCAACATCACGAGAAGCTCGATGGTTCGGGCTATCCCCTGGGACTGAAGGCGGATGCGATTCTACCCGAAGCCAAGGTGCTGACCGTGGCGGACATTGTGGAAGCGATGGCCGCCGACCGGCCCTATCGAGCGGCACTCGGTTTGGAGGTTGCCTTGGCGGAAATTGAAAGCCAGGCCGGAACGCTGTTGGATGCGGAGGTTGTGCAGACATGCGCCGGTCTGTTCCGCGAGAGGCGTTTGATTATTTCAGATTTGAATTAGGGTTGATCCGGTTTAAAGGCCGGTGACCCCGCGCTCATTCACGCATTCGATGCACTGGCTACCTGGCCGACGGGCAAATCGTGGTCAATATTGACACAGGTATCAGCAGAATCCTGTATGATTGGACAAGCTGTCCGGGGGGAAAACTCGGCATCGCCCATCATGCGGGAACCCACCCCCGCCATCGATTCGCCCGATTACGAAGACGCTCTCTGAGGCATCCATATTTCTACGAGGGAAGGTTGGATTCGTTGAGCGTTCATCTGGTCAATCCAAGCGACAATTCTTTTGGCACCGCGGTTATCACGCCGCGATGGCTGTTTGTGCTTGCGGCAGCGACACCGCGGACGGCGGGCGATCCCATTCTGGTGGATGAGTCGCTGGAGCAGATTGTGCCGGAGACCATTCAGCCGGGAGACATTGTGGGCATCAGCGTGCACACGGGCAATGCGCTGCGTGGCTATGCGGTGGGCAGGATGGCGCGCGGCCGGGGCGCGTGGGTGGTGTATGGCGGAATTCACGCGACGCTGTTTCCCGAAGAGGCGCTGGAAAGCGGGGAAGCGCACGCGGTGGTGAAGGGGGACGGCGACGTGGCCTGGGGCAAGGTGGTTACGGATTGCCTGGCGGGAAAGCCGGAGAGGATATACGAAGGCGGGCGGATTGAAGGCGGCGAGTTCCTGGCTGCGCGCTGGGACCTGATGGATCCTGAAAAATATATGTGGGCCTCGGTGCAGACCATTCGCGGATGCCCGAAGCACTGTTCTTTTTGCAGCGTGTGGCGGACGGATGGGCAAAAGCCGCGGCAAAGGAAGTTTCAAAGCGTGATCAACGAGATTGTCGCGCTGCGGCGGCTCGGGTTTCGCTTTATTGCCCTGGCCGACGATAACTTCTATCCGGTGACGTTTACCGATCTGCGGCTGGCCAGGGAGCAGAACAACGCGGCCAAGCTGGAAGAGCTGACGGCCATCCGCACGGAGCGCTTCCAACTGATGGAAGAGCTGGCCAAGCTGCCGAAAGACATGGTGTTCTACACCCAGATGACGATGGAGGCGGGCGAGGACGTCGGTTTTCTGGATGCGATGCGAAAGGCCAATATCAAGGGTGCGCTGGTGGGTGTGGAGGCGGTGACGCCGGAGGGATTGAAGGCGGTCTTCAAGGACTGGAATTACTCCGGCGAAGCTCTGGCCCGGCAGTTGCAGACATTCAAGGCGCACGGAGTCCATGTGCTTGGCTCGTTCATCTTCGGGCTGCCTACAGACAGGGCGGCGACCTTCGATGCCACGGTGGAGATGGCGCAGAAGGCGGGCATCACGTTTGCCCAGTTCGTGATGATGACGCCGTTCCCGGGCACCGTGGATTTTGGGCGCTGGGAGAAGGAGCAGGCGCAGAATCCTACCATGGTGGGCGATGTGCCGATTACCCGGTACTGGCTGATTCCCACCGCGATTCGGCCCAAGATGTTTACACCGCATCCTACCATGAGTTCGAATGAGATCAGGGAGCGCACACAAAAGGTGTGGGACAGGTTCTATAACTGGCGCGCTATCTGGCAGAGATCTGCTTGCTGCCCGAATATAACTTCCAGGATCGCGTTCATGTTTCTCTCGAAGCTCTACCGGCAGATGTATGCGGACACGGGAATCTCGACCGATAGCGCGCGACGCAAGAAATCGAAGGCCTGGGCCAAGTGGACGGCTCGGCAGTGCAAGAAGCTGTTCCGGGCAAGGCCCATGCCGGAGCTAGCGTCGCCGGCGTGGGAGATTGGGCTGGGCGCCATCGGCCAGACAGCGTTCGCAGTGGGCTACGGACCGGAGATGCGCGGGCCTTTCGTCGAGATCACGAAGAAATGAAGGCTGTTACAGATCGTCCGGTGAGATGTTGAACGATCTGGTTTCAACTGCGGCGCCCAGGCCGGGGCTGCAATCCGCGCTCATCCACGCTTTCGATGCACCGGCTTCCTGGCCGGCGGGCAAAAGCGGCGGCGGCGGAAGTTTCAAAGGCTTGGCGGCCATCCCCTGCAACGCCCGCTTGTTGCGGAGTTCACGACATGAGCCAATCTGCACAGTATTGCGCCCGGAGATGAGCGAATCTTAGACCTATTGATGCTTTGAGGGAAGCCGTTCGCCACGGTCGGAGTCCGCGCGTATCTCAAGCGTCCTATTCCGGGCAACATAAGGAGAATCGAATGAAATCCAGGAAGCTGGTTGCTGTTGTCTTCGGGTCGCTCGCCGTGCTTGCATGGTCGTTGCCGGTAACGGCACAGGACGCCCCGCAATCCACCACCACCACGACACAGACCGAGGGAACTCCGCCGCAAACCGAAACCACTCAGAAGACTGAGACCAAAACGAAGCACAAGCGCCATCACAAGCAGGTGACGACGGAGAAACAAAAAACGACTACAACCACGACCCCGGGCCAGCCGGATCAGACGCAAACGACGACCACTACCACGACTCCGCCGCAATAATTCCGGGAAGCCGGCCTGAATGCTCATGGGGAGTTATCTCATTCCCTCGTGGTAAAGAAGGTGTATCTGCTTCACTCAGGCAGCCCCAATTGATTGTAGTTTTGGGGCTGCACAGCCGGAATCGCCACCCTATTATGTTGCGGTCGCCTGAGTCGAGTAGATACCCGCCTTGAGGGATTCCATCATCCCGCAATCGGGTCGCCCAATAGCCGCCGGAATCGACAGAATAGCGCAAACAAAATTACAATCGACCGGGTAGAGAAGCCTTTCATCCCGGCGAGGGCAGTTCATGACTTTCATGCTTAGGCCGCTTCGGCCAATTCTGGCTATCGGTTCAGTGGGGTTCATGCTGGCCGCGGGTGGATGCGGCGGCGGTTCCACTTCAGCGCCGCCGGCAAGCCTGTTCGTATCCCTGGGCAACTCAATTGTGGTTGTGCCGCAGGACGGAACGGCGGCGGCGTTGACGGTTACAGTGACCGGACTCAGCGGTTCCGCAACCGTTGCGGTGAACGGCCTGCCCAGCGGAGTGGCGGAGCAATTCGCGGCAGTGAATGGGGGGCCATCCGGAACGCTGACCTTCACAGGCAGCGCCTCGGCCGCGGCAGGCAGCTACTCGCCGACAGTCCAGGCGAGTCTCTCCGGCCAGACCGCGTCGCAGAGTTTTACTCTGGTAAGCGCAGTGGTGGCCAAGGTGGGCAATGCCACGGATGCGGCGCTGGGCGTGAACGGCGTACTCGAGCAGTTCATGTCCACCTCTTTCCAGGTGGCCGAGTGGGACGGCGATTTCTTTGGAACCGGCGCAACGGCGCGTGAAACCACCATGAATGCGCTCGGTCCGCAACATATCAGGTTGCAGTCGGTCTCTCAAGGCGTTGCCATGTCTACAAATAGAGGGACGGCCAGCGACTGGGATTTCACCATCCTGGATCAGACGGTGCAACCGGTTCTGGCCTCCGCCGATCATAGCCCGGAGTTTCAGGTTGCCGAGGCGCCCGCGTGGATGTGCAATAGCAACGGGCAACTGGACGTCACCAACCATGTGAACGATTTTGCCGACTATGCGGCCAACCTGGTGCGCTACTACAACAAGGGCGGCTTCGATTGGGGCGGAACGCACTTTCAGTCGGCCAGCAGCCAGCCCATAACCTGGTGGGGAATCTTCAACGAATTCAACGGCAATGGGCTCACTGCCGCCCAGTATGTCACGCTCTATAACACCGTGGTTCCCGCCATGCTGGCCGTCGATCCAACCATCAAGCTATCGGCGTTCGAGTTTTCCGACTATGGGTTGGGCACCGGCGATGGGGGCGACCCGATGAAGTTCCTGCCCACGTTTGTGGCGCCCGCCAACGCCGGCGGCGTGAACGCGCAGGTGAATATCATCTCGACTCATTTCTATAGCTCCTGCGACCAGACAAACACCGACGTTGACCTGTTTTCAACCATCCCCCAGTTTGTCGCCAACGTGAATTACTTCTACAAGGAACTGCAGACACGCTCCGACCTGGCCAGTGTGCCGGTCTGGGTAACCGAAAACAATGTGAACGCCGATTATGAGGGCGCCAACAGCATGAGCGCCTGCAATCCTGGCCAGGTGTTTGTTGATGACCATCGCGGCACCAGCGCGTTTTTTGCGGCATGGCGGCCCTATGTGTTTTCGCAGTTGGGCAAGGCAGGCAATCAGGCGTTGTATCACTGGGCCTATGACGGCGACCAGCAATACGGCGAGGTGGACGGCAGCGGCAACACGTATCTTAGTTATTGGGTGGATAAAGCGTTGACGAGTATCTTTGCCTCAACGCCGGCCTCGCCGGGGCCGAACATCCTCAAGCTGAGCGCCACGGATACTTCCACGGTGGAGACGCTGGCAACCGAAGGCAGCAACGGCGCGGTGACCGTCATGGTCGCCGATCGCGCGGTTCATTCGTCCACGGATAACAACGGGAGCGGCGATCCTCGCACCGTGGTGGTGGACCTGTCGAGCTTTGGGAGCTTTTCCGCGGCCAGTTTGCTGACCATCGATGCGGCAACCAGCGCCAGCAGCGGGCCGGCGGCAGTGAGCGTCACTCCGGCTTCGCGCATGACCATTACGCTGCCCGGCTATGGAGTGGCGTTTCTGAGTTTGACGCCGTAGAAGCGGGCTGAGAAGCGAGTTACCAGCCGAGCACATAGGCAAAGATCAGCGGCGCGACGATCGAGGCGTCGGACTCGATGATGAACTTGGGCGTAGTTTCGCCCAGCTTGCCCCAGGTGATCTTCTCGTTGGGCACGGCGCCAGAGTAAGAGCCGTAGCTGGTGGTGGAGTCGCTGATCTGGCAGAAGTAGGCCCACAGCGGCACGTGCTCGCGCTGCAAGTCCTGGTGGAGCATGGGGACGACGCAGATGGGGAAGTCGCCCGCGATGCCGCCTGCAATCTGGAAGAAGCCGAGGGGGGTGTCCGCAGTGGTAGCCGTGTACCACTCGGCTAACTCCATCATGTACTCGATGCCGGTGCGGACGGTGTGGACGTTTTTCACGTCGCCGGAGATGCAGTGGCCGGAGTACATGTTGCCCAGTGTGGAGTCTTCCCAGCCAGGGACGAAGATGGGCAGGTTCTTTTCGGCGGCGGCCAGCAGCCAACTGTCTTTGGGATCGATCTGATACGACGGCTTGAGGTCGCCGGAGAGCAGAATCTTATACATGAACTGGTGGGGGAAGTAGCGCTCGCCGGCCCGGTCGGCGCGGACCCACTCCTTCAGCACCTCGTTCTCGATGCGGCGCATGGCCTCCATCTCTGGGATGCAGGTGTCGGTGACCCGATTCATGTGGCGGCTAAGGAGTTTGGCTTCGTCGGCGGGGGTGAGGTCGCGGTAGTTGGGAACACGTTCATAGAAGTCGTGGGCGACGAGATTGAATACGTCTTCCTCAAGATTGGCGCCGGTGCAACAGATGCCGTGAATCTTGTCCCGGCGGATCATTTCGGCCAGCGAAAGGCCCAACTCCGCGGTGCTCATGGCGCCGCCGATGGTGACGAACATTTTTCCGCCCGAGGCCAGCAGGGCGTTGTAGGCATTTGCGGCATCGACCAGAGCGGCGGCGTTGAAGTGGCGATAGTGGTGCTTGATAAACGAAGTAATTGACGACATAGCCTGTGCGTACTCCCGTACCTAAATTACCACAATTGAATCGACGCCCAGTGAATGCGCGGCGCCCGCATTCGGAGCGTTTTCGCCGGCAAAAAAGGCCGAGGCAGTCCGTCCGCTCCGGCCCCTTTCGATTGGGTTCAAGACTTCGCCCAGGTTGCTCAGGCTTTCTTTGCTTCCAGCAAGGAATTCACTTTGGCCATGACCTGGAAGGCGTCGGCGATATAGACGACGTCGGCCTTTCCGCGGGTCCAGCCGCAGTTGGGGTCGAGGTTGATGGCGCGGCGGTCGGCGATGAAGCGCCAGCCTACGACGTGCGGCTCCTCGCCGTGGCAGCAAGTCGACAGGCCCCTGGCGTGGCGCGGGGTTGCGCCGGTCTGGCCGATCTGGTTGAGGTGGGTGAGGAAGGGAAGCACGGGCTGGCCCTCGCCGCCCTGGTCCACCAGGGATTTGCTGCTGCCGAGCGACGCGCCGGTAGTGCGCAGGAAGCCGAGAATCAGGTCGCCGGCCTCGGCGGCGTGGACCTGGCCGTCTGATTGCTTTTTTGTCCATCCAGCTCCGGCGACGAAGAGGAGTTTGGCGTCGGGGCGAATCGTCTGAGTTCCCTGCGATGGAGCGCGGAGGCCGGTGACGGTGGTGCGAAGGGCGGGAAGCTCGACGGCGACCTGCTCGACTTGAGCGGGAGCGGGCGGGCCGGCAAAGGCTGCGTGCGTGCCTGCGTCGAGCAGAAGGAACCAGGGGCGGCCATCGCGGCTGAGGACGGCTTCGACACGCTGGCGATAGAACCAGCGGGTTGCTTCGACGCCATCCGTGCCGCCGATAGCCGTGATGTGGGTGTCGACGAAGCCGCCGAGGCGGTGGGCTACGCCAGCAGCGACGCGCGCAAAACGGGCGCTGGCCGGGGCGAGGACGATGGAGGCCTCGGCGGCGCGGCAGAGGGCTTCAAGGGCGGCGGCATCGGTCGAGTAGCGCGGCTGGGCGAAGGGTTCGCCTGATACGGCCAACAGGCGCGCCACGGTGGAGGCAAGGGCGCTGGCTGCGGCAGTGGCGTCGATGGCGACGATGCCGATGGCGAGAGAAGCGTTAAGGCGGGCGGCCAACTCCTTGCCGGCGGTTACGGCTTCGAGCGAGGCCTTGGTGAGAGCGGAGCCGGTTTCGTCTGCATGAGTCAGTACAAGTATCGTTTCCATCATTCGGCTCCGATCCACTCGACCAGTTCTGCGGCGATCTCGTCGGGAGTGAGGTCTTTGACCACCCTGGTTGTCCGCTGCTGTTTGGGCAGGGCGACGGAGACGTAGCGCAGACCATTGGGGGCCAGCGTTGTGGGTTTGGCCTTTTGCAGAGCGGGCATGATGGTGCGCATGTTGGCCATGCCGGTTTGCGGATTGTTGCGCGGCTCGGCGAGATTGCCGGTGGCCCAGCCAAGGACTGCTGGAGTTCCGGCACAGACCGAGACCTGGTGCTTGCCGCCTTCGACGCGCTCTAAAACTTCAAAGCTCCCATCGTCGCGCAGGTCGATTTGGTCCACGCCCTGGAACTGGTCGATGATGCCGAGGCGCTCGCCGACCAACTGAAGGGTCACGCCCGCGCCGCGCGTGGCCGACTCCCAGCCGCCGAAGAGAAGGAGCTTCGCTTTGTCGAGGCCGGGGAGGGCGGCGATGGTTTCGGCCAGCACGGCAGCGGTGGAGTGCGCGTCGGGAAAGCCGCCGATGGGGCCGTCGATGGGGACCAGCTCGAAGGCGATCTTCTGGGCGACGGTCATCATCACTTGTTGCAGCTTGGCCTTGGGGCCGAGCGAGACCAGCCAGAGCTTGCTGCCGGGGTTTTTGGCGGCCAGAGCCGCAGCTTCATAGAGCGCGCTCGCGGCCCATGGGTCGAGTACCGCGGGCAGGACCATCTCGTTCTTCAGCCCTGGACCGGCGGGGCCGGTGACCGGCTCCAAGGTTTGCAGCGGATCGGGAACGATGCCCGCGCAAACGACGATGTGCAACACATTTGCCATGGAGTATTTCCTTTTTCAACTAGTTTAATTGCTTGGGGAGGCTCAGTTCTCCGCCGAGTGCAGGCCGCCCGAGCCGGCGCGGAAGTCGATGTTGGAGTGCTCGCCGTCCGGCGACTGGGCGCAGTTCCACAGGCACGCGCCGCAATGAACGCATTTTTCGCGCTCGAAGGCGGGCACGCCGCCGTCGCCCAGCGTGAGGGCCTGGCCGGAGCACATGGCGATGCAGGTCTTCTCCACACAGGCGATGCAGAGCTGTTTGTTGAGAAAGACGACGTGATCGGCGAAGCCGGGGATGGCCTGCACCTTGCCGCCGATCAGCAGCGCGTCCTGTTGCGTGACCAGAAGACGGCCGTCGAAGGGGATCTCGGGCCAGCCGCGGGCGGTGAGCAGGGCATCGTGGAGCGGGCGGCCATCGGCGATGGCCAGATCCACGGCCTGTTTCAGTTGCAGGCCTTCGGCGGTTTGCGATGAGGTATCCCACCCTTTTCGCAAAGAACGCGAAAAGGATGGGGCACGGAGCGCAATCTGCTTGTGGGGCGGTGGGATATGAGCCTGAAACGAGAACCTGCCGCCGGTGAGTCCGGCGAGGGCCATGCCGATCATGCCCTTGACCATACTGGAACCGCGTGGGCCGCCATGGAAGCCGTTGCGGGCGTTCTCGGCCTCGCGCGCGCCGCGCTCGACCCAGCTTGCGCGGCGGCGGGCTTCGTAGGTTGCGGAAAGGTTTTTCCGGGTGAATGGCTTGCCGGCGCGGAGCAGTTCGACCACTGCCTCGGCAAGTTGCGTGCCCGTGGTCCAGGCCTCGTCTACGCCGGAGCCGGTGAGCATATTGGTCGAGCCCGAGCCTTCGCCGATGCGGGCAAAGCCGTCTCCGGCGAGGAAGGGTTCGCCGCGCTTGCCGGATTCCTCGAGGGATTTGGCGCCCCAGGAGCGGAGGGTTCCGTCTTTGAGATAGCGCCATAGGGCGGGGTGCTGGATGTAGTGCTGCAAATAGCGGTAGGCGGTTCGCAGCGGGTCGCCCATCCAGGAGGGGACGAAGATGCCGACCGAGACCAAACGCTCCGGATGCACATAGAGGAAGCCGAAGATCTCCGGCTCGGGATAGCCGAAGGTGTGCCAGACGGTTCCGGGTTCGAGCGTCGAGTCTTGATCCGATTCAATGGGGGGCAGTTCGATGACCATCTTCATGCCCAGGGCCCACTCGCGATGGGCGTGGCCCGGGGGCAGGCCCAGCCGCTTGTCGATTGCTTGGCCGACCGCGCCCACCGGCCCATCGCCTACGACGGTGAGCAGCGCGCGCACGTCCATTCCGGCCATGAAGCCGCCGGCCGGCGCGCCGGTGCGGTCCACGCCCTGATCGGCGAGGCGCAGCCCCAGGACAGCCTCCTCCGCCGGATCGTCCTTGCTGGTCGCTTCCGAGAAGATGGGCGCGCTGACCGGCGTGCCCGGCCAGATCTGCACCAAGCCGGTGGCCATGAGCTGCGAGCCGACCCACTGGTTGAACTGGCCGATCGAGAGGACCAGGCCGCCGTGCTTGTGGAGGAAGGCTGGGGTCCAGGGCAGTTCAAAGGCATGGTCTTTCAGGCCGAAGAGCCGTCCGGCAGTGTGCAAAACGGCGTCGGCGGCTCGGAGAGTGAGCGAACGGCGGCTGGCGCCGATGGGGTCGAGCAGATAGAGCACCCGCTCCCGCTTAACCTCGACGGCCATGGGAATTTCGGCCGGGTTCAGGTGAGGGAAGCTCGAACGAATGCCCTGGGCGCGGGTGACTACGCCGCTGACGCCCGCTGCAATGTCGTCGGCACGCTCGTAGCAGAGGACCTGCAAAGGCATTCCGGGCGCGACTTTGCTTTCGAAGGCGGGATCTTCCGGATGTTCGGACCACTCCCGGGTGAGCGTGGTGAGAAAGCCGCCCATGGCGGGGCCAAAGCCGGCGCAGGCGATGTCGACTTCCATCGTCTGGCGCTCGAACTCCGGCGCGGGCGAGTCGGCGGGAGTGGTTTCCACGCTCATTCGAATCTCCTGATGGGCGGGTTCGGTCGAGTGTCGTGGCTTCCCACCCTTTCGCCAGAAAAAAGGCGAAAGGATGGGGCACGGAGCGGGTTGGCTGGAGGGGATTCCCAGGTCTCAGAAGCGAGACCCTTCGGCAAGCTCAGGGCAGGCTCTGGGGCACCCGCCGATATTGTTGCGCCCACGCTCATGCGGGATAGTCCAGAGCTTCGGGGATCATGACCTTGCTGACCGTCTCCGCGGCACGGTCCTTGGCCAGCCGCGAGCCGCTCAGGCAGGTGGTGAGCTTGTTTTGGAGGCGGAGGAATTCGCTTGCGCCGGCGCAACCCGCGCAGGGGCCGGCCTTGGGCGGATGTGCGCCGTCGGCGGCCAGCACATCGACGGCAAAGGCCGTAATGCCGGGCATGGTCTCCTCGTATTCTTCGAGTTCGCTGGCCAGAAAGCAGCCCTTGTGCGCTTCATCGGCCCAGGCTGGGTGCTGGTTGTAGCCGAAGACCAGTTCGCCGCAGATGCGGGAGACTTCGCCGGCGGCTTGCGCGGCCTGGGTGTGGCACAGATCGCTGAGGAACTGGACGGTGCCGGCGAGGCCTTCGGCGGCCACGGGATCGTCTGCGCCGCGCGCTTCCAGTTCCAGCACGTCGAGAATCTGGCAGCGCGAGGCAAGCAGCCAGCACAGAGCATCGGCGAGCGCAAAGGTCACGCCCTGGCGCTGGCCGTGATAGAGCTTGTTGCCGCCGGGGTCGGTGGCCTTCTGCAGGTAGTTCAGCGTCCAGAGCCAGAGCTGCATGGCGGAAGCTAACGTGCAGGCGCCGGTTCCGGGCCGGTCGGAGGCGATCCGGCGCATGGCGATGGTCCAGGCGCGGAACTGGGCCAGGAAGACCTCACTGGTCATGGTCACCGTCAACTGGCGGCGCTGTACGGCTTCAGGGCCTTCGTAGGTTGCTTCCAGTTGCGCGTCCATCCACTTGTTGGCCAGGAAGCCGGGGCAGTCCTCGGTGATGCCGTAGCCGCCCATCAGGCTGACGGCCTCGCGCATCATGTTGGCGCCGTGGCCGGTATTCCATAGCTTGGTCGCGGGGCAGATCACGTTGGCCTCGGCGTCTTTGAGGACAAAGTCCACCAGGGGATCGGCTTCAAGCTCGGCGCGGCGGGGGGCGTCCGGGTTAGAGAGCAATTCGATGGCGCGCTGTTCGCTCTCCTTGAGCGCCTTCATCTCCGCGCGACCGCCCTGGATGCCGCGATCCTTCAGGATTGCGGACTTCTGCTTTTCCAGCGGGTCAAGGGTGTCGAAGAGGCGGGCGGCGGCAAAGCCCAGCGAGGTTGCGGCTTCTCCGGCGGCCCAGACGTCGACCAGGCGGTGCAACGCGTCTTCTCTCTGCTGGATGCCTTGCTCGTAGCGCACCGTGCCGGGTTTCGTGCCCTCGGCCCCGCGAAAGCGTTCGCGCTGGTAGCGGATGACCGGCTCGACCGCCGAAAGCAGCTTGGCCGCCGTCATCACGCCGACCGGCACGCGGGTACGGCGGAATACGGCTTCGATGACTTCGCCATGATTGAAGTTGGGGACGATGACGCCGTCCTTTACTGTGTATCCGCCCACGATGCGGCTGGCGGGAACTTTGAGGTTGAAGATGGGATCGCCGGTGGACGAGAGCTGGTGAACGAGCTTTTTGGTCGGGGTTCCGTGGTCGAATATGCCCTCGTCGGTCTCTTCCAGGATCACGAAGCAACTGCCCTTGATGCGCGGGTCGTCGGAGTTGACTGCGGCGGTGACGAAGTTGGCGAAGGCGATGTTGGTGATGAAGCGGCCACGCTTGTCCACCTGCAGCCAGGGTTCTTCGCCATCCTTCCACTCGGCAACGCGCATCTTGCCGTTCAACATGCCGGTGTCGACGCCCACGTAGGGGATGGGTTCGGTGAGCACGAAGGCGCCGCGCCAGGGCTTGCGGTCCTCTCCAGGTTGCGGCGGAGCGGCCAGCGTCTTGTAGTGGGTGATTTGCTCCTGGGTGCCGCGCTCGTGAATGGGCGAGAGAGCCAGGAAGCCGGCGAGGCTGGCGGTGGCCGCGCCGCCGTCCACCCAGGCCAGCTCGAAGGCCGCCAGCGCCAGCGCCAGGTTCTTGGGGCCGGTGATGAAACCGCCCTCTTCCGGCTCCATGAAGACGGCGGTGAGTCCGGCGCGGTCGAAGGCCTCCAGCATCTCGCTCTTGGCCGGGGTCCACTCGTGGGTGTTGCGCTCCCCGGCGGCCACCAGGCGCGCCACGGTTCCCCGCGCCACACCGCGCGCCGACTGGACGAGCATCTGCAAATCGAATCGGTCGGCGAAGCGCCATTGAATCTGGCGCACCGCATCCCCAGGGAGGGTGAGCATGGTTTTCGTCTCGGATAGCGCAACTGTGCCCATAAATTTGGTCCTCTAGCAGCGGTCCCATTGTGCTTGACCGGGCATGGTTTGGCATGTGACCTGTATCACCCTGACGCACCGACCGCTGCGCTGGGCGAGATCGGATGGATGAGGAGATCATTCGCCCGCAAGGTGGCGGGAGCGATCCTTCCGAGTGTGGCCCACCTGTGGCCGACGTGTGGCCTGCGTCACATACGAGGCCGAAACGCAGGCTATATGACATATCTTAACCGGGAACCGCCTGGCAAAGGAGCAAAGTTATGATTCAAGGATTCAGAACGGCGTGCGTCATCCTGCTAGCCGCTTCCATTGCGGGGCCTGCGTTCGCGCAGACACCCGGCGCAGACACCTACAAGGCCAAGTGCGCCATGTGCCACGGGGCCGACGGGCTTGCCACCTCAACGATGGCAAAGAACATGAAGATTCTCTCCTTTAAGGATCCGGCGATGGTCAAGGCCCCCAACGCCCAGTTGATCGCCTCCACCAAAAACGGCAAAGGCACAATGAAAGGCTTCAGCGGCAAACTGACCGACGACCAGATCAAGGATGTGATCTCATACATTCGCACGCTGCAGAAGTAGCGGCGCGCGCGAGATAAGCCCTGACCGTGCGGCGTGAACCGGGAGAGACATGCCATAGTCCTTTCTCTCCCGCACCTGGAAGCGGTTGGAATTGACCGGAGCCGACATGAAGACCGTTTCCTCGATCGCGCTGGCCCTTGTTGCGTTCGCGCTTCTGGCGGGGGCGAGGCCAGGCGTTGCGCAGGCGGCCACGGATTGCCTGTCCTGCCATGCGGACGCAGGGATGCAAGATGGGTCGGGGCACAGCGTAAGCGTGGATGCGCAAAAGTTTCATTCGAGCATCCACGGCAGCCTCAAATGCGGCGATTGCCACACCGCTATCAAGGACTATCCCCATCCGGATCGCGCGACGCCGGTAAAGTGCGATTCCTGCCATGCGGGCGAAGCGGCGGGGCTCATCGGAAGCGTGCATGGAGACGGAGCGGAGCATCCATGCACCAGTTGCCATGGAGACGCCCATTCCATCTTCCCCAAGGAAGATCCGAGGTCGGCGGTCTATCCCCTCAACGTCCCGCGGACGTGCAGTTCGTGCCACGGCGACGAGGGGATGGCGAAGAAGCACGGCCTGGTCAGCGTCTATCCGTTGTATATCGACTCCATCCACGGCTTTGCGCTCAGCAAAGAGGGGCTGCTGGTGGCGGCAAACTGCCAGAGCTGCCATGGGTCGCATCACATCCTGAGCCACAAAGATCCGCAGAGCCGCACCTACAAGGCCAACATTCCGAAGACGTGCGGAAGCTGCCACGCGGGAATCACCGCGGACTACGAGGGCGGGGTACATGGAAAAGCCGTAGCCAAGGGCCATCTGGATGCGCCGGTCTGCTCGGACTGCCACACCGCGCACGCCATCCTGCAGCCGACGGAAGCGGCGTTTCGCACCCAGTCCACGCCCATCTGCGGCTCGTGCCACAAAGAGAAGTTCAGCACCTACCGGGACACCTTCCACTCGCAACTGGGAGCGCTGGGCGGATACGTGGAGACGGCGCGCTGCTGGGACTGCCACGGAGCGCATGACGTCTTGCCTGCATCCGATCCACGCAGCCCGATCGCTCCGGCCAACCTGGTGGCGACCTGCGGCAGGTGTCATGCGGGCGCCAACGTCAGTTTCGTCCAGTATCAGCCGCATGCCAACGCGCGGAATCGCAAACTGAATCCGGCCCTCTACTTTATCCGTTTGTTTATGAATTTGCTGCTGGCCAGCGTGCTTACGTTCTTCGTGATTCACACCGTGCTTTGGCTGATCCGCTCGCGATACGACCAGATCAAGAGAAGGCCGGCAGAGGGAGGAAAGAATGCCTGACCTGGAGCCAGCGGCAGATGGAAGCCCAAATGGAAGCCCAAATGGAAGCCGGGAGCAAAGCCGCGCGGGGGGCCGGTATTTCATGCGCTTCACGCGGGCGCAGAGATACCTCCATGCCGTGCTGTTCACGACTTTTCTTGGACTCGCCGGCACGGGACTGCCCCTGCGTTTCAGCCAGAGCTACTGGGCGCGCCGTTTCGCTAGCGGCGTGGGCGGATTCGGGGCGATTCTTTTCTTTCATAAGTTTTGCGCAGTGGTCCTGACCCTGGCGTTTTTGTACCACGTGAAAGACATCTTCACCCGCGGGCTGATCCATCGCGAAAAGGGAATCTTCTGGGGATCGACTTCCATGATGGGCAACTGGAAGGATGTGAAGGATCTCTTTGGACATCTTCGCTGGTTCGTGGGACTGGGGCCGAAGCCGCAGTTCGAGCGCTACGCCTATTGGGAGAAGTTCGATTACTGGGCGGTCTTCTGGGGCATGATCGTCATCGGCTTTTCAGGATATGCGATGTGGTTTGCCCCGTTCTTCGCAAGGTTCCTGCCCGGCTGGGCGTTGAACGCCGTGCTGGTGATTCACAGTGAAGAAGGACTGCTCGCCATTTTGTTTATCTTTTCCATCCACTTCGTCAACACCCATCTGCGCCCGGACAGCTTCCCCATGGATATGGTGATTTTTACCGGCGTGGAGAGCGAGGAGGAATTTGAAACCAAGCGCCCGGAGGAATATGCAAGGCTTGCCGGCCAGGGGAAACTGGAGGCGCGGATTTCGGAAAAGCCTGCGATCTGGCTGGTGAACTTCAGCAGAGTGGCGGGGTTTACGGCGATTCTTATCGGACTGGTTCTTCTTGTATTGACCTTGAGCGCCTACTTCAGGGAGTAAAAAGGGAAAACATGCAGGTGTCGAGCAGGCCGAGGGAGAACGAGCGCGGAAGAATTCTCACCCGACTTATCGTTCTATCCCTGCTTGCCTGGGCTTGTGCGGCTCACGCCGAGCATAAGCTCAATGATAAAGAGTGTCTTGCCTGCCACTCCGACTCCACCTTGACCACGGAAGTGAACGGCAAGACAGTCAGCCTGCAGGTGGATGAAAAGAAGCTGAAGCATTCGATCCACGGCACGATGTTTACCTGCGTGGATTGCCACAAGGATGTGAAGAGCCTGGTCCACGAGACCACCCCGCAGAAGGTCACCTGCGCCCAGTGCCATGCGGATGCTCAGGTGACTTATTCGCACAGCACCCACTTCAAGGCGAGTGCGGCCGGCAAAACGCCGGCGGCAGGCTGCGAGGACTGTCACGGAGGGGCGCACGAGATTTTGGCAGCCGACGATGCCCAATCGCCGGTGAATCATGGCAACATTCCTTATACCTGCGGAAGGTGCCATGGGCAGAAGTTCCTGATGGAGTCGAACGGCGAAAGCACCCAGCCCTTCATCTCCTACCAGGAAAGCGTGCATGGACGCGCCATCGAAAAGGGATCAGCGAAGGCCGCGGTCTGCACCGATTGCCACGGCTCGCATGAAATCCTTCCCGCCAATGACGCCAAATCCCCGATCTACAAGTTCAACGTTCCGGCGACTTGCGGCAATTGCCATACGGCAATCCGGACGACCTTCATGCAGAGCATTCACGGTCAGGCAATTGCGCGGGGCAACGGACAAGCTCCGGTCTGCACGGACTGCCATGGAATCCACTCGATCAAGTCTCACGCAGATCCCAACTCGCCGGCCTCGGAGCAGAACCTTTCCAGAGATACCTGCGCCCGCTGCCACGAAGGCGTGCGGCTTTCGCAGGAGTTCGGCGTGCCCGGCAACCGGGTCACAACTTATTTCGACAGCTATCACGGGCTGGCCACGGAGGGCGGTTCGGTGATTGCCGCCAACTGCTCCAGCTGCCACGGCGTACACAACATTCTGCCTTCGAGCGATTCCCGCTCGACGATCAATTGCGCCAACCTCGACTCCACATGCGGCAAGTGCCATAAGGGAGTTACTCAGAAGTTCACTCTGAACAAAGTGCACATGGACCGGGGCCAGTCCAAGGATATCGGCACGATTGCGGTTCGCTGGGTGAGATGGTTCTATCTTGCGCTGATTTTTGCGGTGATTGGCGTCATGTTTCTTCATAACGCCATCATGTGGCGCAGCAAGGCCGTAGCGCGGCGCAGGATGCAGAATCCGAGCATGGCGCGCATGACGACGAATCAGCGCTGGCAGCACCTAGTGTTGCTCACCAGCTTCATCGTGTTGGTGATCACGGGCTTTGCGCTCAAGTTTCCGAACTCCTGGTTTGCCGAAGCGCTGGGCATGGGCGAGAAGCTGCGCAGCATCACCCATCGAGTGGCAGGAGTTATCCTGATCGGCGCCGGCATCTATCATCTCTTCTATCTTGGTGTTACAAGGGAAGGGAGGCGACTGATCTGGGATTTCGCGCCTGCGCCTAAAGACGCGTTCGATGCATGGAGCGCGATGCGCTACTATCTTGGCCTGAGCAAGGAAAGGCCCAAATTCGGCCGCTTCAGTTACGCGGAAAAGGCGGAGTACTGGGCGCTTGTGTGGGGTACTGCCCTGATGGGCGTTACCGGCATCATGCTATGGGCCAAGGTCTGGGTGGGCAACCTGCTGGCGCGGTGGTGGATCGACGTGGCGACCGCCGTACACTTCTACGAGGCGATACTGGCGACGCTGGCGATCCTGGTGTGGCACTTCTACCAGGTGTTTTTCGATCCCGATGTCTACCCGATGAACTGGGCGTGGTGGGATGGGAAGATGCCGGTGGAACACTATCGCGAGGAGCACGGGTTGGACACGGAGGCATTAGCCGAAGCCGAGGCCTCCGAGCAGGGAGATCCCATTGCAGAAAGTGAGGCCAAACCCTCCAACGAGCCACCGCGGAGGTAAGTTGCGCCGCCGGATGGCTCGACTCACTTGATGCGGATCGGGTCGGCCCAAGTCCCGCGGAAAAGAAACTTCTGCGCGTAGATGGTCTTTGTGAACTTGCCGTAGTGGATATCAGTCCCGGCATAGAGTCCCAGCACAAAACAATCGCCGGGCAGCGGGAACGTGTCAGAGACACTCTGCTGTTTCAGCTTTGGGTCGATCGCGTGCCGATACGTATCTCCCGGATCCCAGCCCTTGTGCGGAGCAAAGACGTAGCGCAGCTCGCTTGCGAGCGTGAAAACTGTGTTGTTGGTGAGTTCGTATTCCACCGGAACTTCTTTGGCTTTGTCCAGGTCCGTGACCGGGGTGCGCAGCTGGAGCGTGGGCCACACGATCGGCTCCTTACCCGTGAGCACCATGACCGACTCGACCTTGAGCAGACGGCCCTGTGCGTTGTAGCTTTCGAACACAAATTCGCGATCCTTGAGATCTTCGCCCGCGAACGAGAGCTTCCCGCTGACATATCCATAGGCGTCGGGCGCCGCTTCCCAAAGCACCGCATCCTGGTAGATGATCTTGAACCGCTTGACCTGCGGTCCCACGAAGGCTTCGACCGGGACCTCATTCAGGTAGAACTGCTGATTTCTGGGCGAAGCGACCAGCGCCTGGTTATACTCTGTGAGCGCATACCACGCCGGCCGCGGATAGCCGGTCCTGTCGTTCACATTCTTGAAACCCCAGAACCCGAACCACTCTTCGGCCGTGTCGTTATGCACGGCCGGCTCGCCGCCCTTCCACCATCCATCTGCGTAATAGAAGGGGCATAGGCCGGCGACGCCGGAGTCGAGCAGGTCGCGATAGGCGCGGGTCATGGCCCGTGCCTGGGTCTCCAACGTGTTGCCTCCGTACTCGCCGGCGCCCGCGCCCTGGCGCGAGACTGAGCGGCCAAACTCGGTGACCAGCACCGGCTTTGCGCCACCGTTGAGTTCCTCAACGAAACGATTGGTGTTGGCATAGCCGTGGGTAAAGTTGGACCCTTCGCTGGTGTAGTCGTAGGTGTTGTGGCCGTACACGTCGAAGACGTTGAGGTCCAGCCAGCCGGTAATGGCCGTGTTTCCCGAGATCGTGACAGGGACTCCCGGATCTTCGCGATGGATCAGGTCGCGGAGCTTGATCCACAAATCCAGAGTCGGCTGCGCTCCAACCTGTCGGATGTGCGCCGGCGTCGGCTCATTCATGATCAGATAGGTGATCACGCAGTCATACTTTTTGGCGTAGGCCAGAATGCTTTTTGTGTACGCCAGGTTCTGTTCCACGACCTTGGGATCGGCAAAATCCTCAGTGGGCTCGATCCAGATTCCGAAGACGATCTTCAGGCCCGATGCCTGCACCAGTTTGAGTTCGTCTTCGGTCATCGCCGACCATGTGCGTATGCCATTGAACCCGGCAGCCTTGATGTTGTTCAGATCCTGCCGGATTTCCGGCAGATTGGAGACGCGCTGTTTTTGAGGATTTTCGCCGGGACGCGCACCGGGCTCGTAGCCCATGGCATTGACGAAGAACTTGTGGCCATCGATGTAGTACCAGCCGTCCTTGATTTCGATTTTGGTTTTGAGCGCCGGCGCTGCCAGCGCCGTGACGGAGCAAACCAGGAACGCCAGCAGGATGCAACGATGCAGAAACGATTTCACGATGAGGCCTCTTGCGCCCCCCTCCGGAACGCAACGGAAAAACAACCAGAGTCAAAGATACATGACAAGGGCGGCAACTTTCACGTGAAAAGCGCCGCGCCGGGTGCACGGGAAATGGTTTGTGCACCAGTTTAGCCCGGCGTCCGAACCTGGGCCTCCAGCGTCGCATCCCAGCTTTCGGGGAAACCGCTCACCCGGAAAGGACACGTGAATTGTGGAACCGCTCCAGACTCGCCGCGTGTTCCATGTCCGGCAAACCGGAGAGCTGGCTTGCGTTCGGTCAACGGATTGCAACTGGCCATTCTTTGTCCCGGGCCGCGGATTCAGGCGTGCCGGTGCGGTAAGCGCCCAGGCCTTTTGCCATGCTCTCTAACTCCTCTGCGTGCGCGGACAGCCCGCAAGGATGTCCCTCCGTCTCGAGCAGATGCCCATTTTGCCGGATCATGGCGAAGAGCGGACTTGCTAAGGCCTCGCGCAGGTTTGAGGTTCTTACGTTGTGCGTCGCCAGCGCCGAAACGGGACAGGCGGTGACGTCGCCGCTCGGATTCACATGGGCGAAGCCGCGTCCGGCGGAGACGCACCCTCCCAGCGCCTCTTCATCCCCCGGCGAATGGATGATGAAAGCGCCTCCGCTGGCGCGATCCCGATACTGGACGACGGTTTCGCGGAAGCTCGACCGCTGTTCCGCGGTCAGCAACGCGGCGCTTTCGCAACTACCGGTGGGAACCTGCCCGGTTGGGATCTGTTCGATAAACATCGCCAGCGGTCCGCTGTGGGAATCAGCTCGTCGATGTTCCTGGGCTCGCACCAGTACTCGATGTTTGCCGATCCCACAGTCACGGCGATGCCCGTCAAAACACCTGCGTCCCGCAGCCGGTCGAGAGAGCCGAGGGCCTTCTCGAAGACGCCGCGGCCCCTGCGCATGTCGGTCAGGCCGCGATCACCCTCCAGGCTGACCACGACCACCGTATTGGAGCAGTTCCTCAATATCTGGTAATCGCTGGGTTGCAAGGCCGTCCCGTTGGTGAAGACCAGGAAGAGCCGGTCGGGATGGTCGCGGAACAGGTTCGCAATGCCCGGCAGCAGGAATGGTTCGCCGCCGGCGATTAGGAACGCCATCACACCCAGTCGAACCGCTTCGTCCACGATTCCGTACCAGTCGCGGAGGCTGAGTCCCGGCTGCGCCGGAGCGCCCGTGATGGTCCCTACGGCCCCGGCGAAGCAGCCGGCGCAGCGCAGATTGCATTTGGAAGTGACGCTGAGAACCAGAAAGGGCGGCACTCGCACCCCGCCGGCAAGCGCGCGGGCTCGCACGCGCCTCGACTGCCCAATCGTTCGCGCCAGGCGGAGAAACCCTGGCAGGTACCGCGGATGCCGCACGACCCACGGAACCAGAACACGCGACAACTGCGGGTCAATGTCCTCGATCCGGCGCGTGAGGCCGAAAAGGCGGTTCGAGAGGAAGTCAGTTCGCGGGTCGGACAATTCAGTAGTAGCGTTCATTTGCGGTGTATACGGGTTGACAGCCTCTTTTGTTCCGTTATTTCGGCTTTTTGAAGGAAGCCATGCGCCACAGTGAGCCAACCGTGGACGCCGCTGCGAAGGCTCTGCATCGGTTTGAGGAGTACACCAGGAACCGGGACTTCAAGGCATTTCGCGTTGAAAAGGCGATTGCATTCAAGAAGTATCTTGCCGGCCAGAAGGGGGCGCAGCCAGGGGAGAGGCTGAGCAAGGCGACCCTCTATACCTGCCAGTGCTCCAGCCAGAGAGAGGCGATGCTCTGAAAGGAGTTTTCGCTGGAGACCTTTTGCGCTTTCTTCTCGGTCTTCCGTTGCGCCATTTGGAGAGAGTGGGATTCATACTGAGCTGCAAACCATTTATTTACAATAGGTTGTAAAATCGAATTTCAGAAATACCCCCCAAAGTATCCCCTGCGAAGCTGCGCTTCCGAGGCGGTCGGGCGCGAGTTCGGAGTCCGCTATCGCCGCTACCATGTCGACCGCCTGAAGCACAGCGTGGGATGGAGTCCAAAGGGCAGGGCAGCACTTCAAGTCGATGCGCAGCCTTGCTGGACACCTCTGGCGCCGTCAATACGCATGGATATGCTTGAAGTCGTAGGAAACGCCGATGGTGAAGCCTTGGGGGTTCATCGCGTGATGATGAAAGAAGTCGGTCCAAACCTGATATTCATAGTCGCCGCGCACCCAGACGTTGCGCCACGCACGATACTCGACACCACCGCCCGGAGCATAGACCGTCCGGGTGTCATGGGAATATTTGGGTCTAATATGCTGAAAATCGATGCTGCCGATTCCCGCCAGAAACTTGCCGTAGGGATGGAAGTTGCGATAGTGGCGCCAGGTGTAGATCGCGCCCCCCTCGGCGGTGTCCTGACGCAGATTCGGCACACCACCGGTACGGCCATAGTTGAGGTCGCGGCCTTCCACTTCGATGCCGAATCCGTGCAGAAACGACGGGCCATGGTAGAAATTCCAGTCGACCCACACCGTGGGGCCTGCCAGGCGGCCATTCCAATCGGAGTAGAAATCGGAGAAACCGGCACCGACAACCAGCGGCAAGCCACCCTCTGTTGCAGCCGGAGCGACTTGGGAGAAAACGGGAATTGCTGCGGCCAGGAAGAGTGCCGCAAGAACGAGCTTCAAACGCATTTGAAATCTCCTTACAGAGGACAGACCCGCCCCGAAGCGAACCCCATGGCAAAAGTCTACACCGAAACAAAAGAACTGCAAGGTTGAAATGTTGCCGGTCCCTTTGTGCCGCGGCATCACCCGCGCGCAGGGAGAACGCCATGATGCGCAACAAGTCGGTACAGCCTGCGTGTGCACACCCGCATCGCCCTTGTGTCGCTCGATGATGCGTGCGAAGGTTTTCCACGGCACAAAACCTCCATAATCTTCGCAAACAGCGTCTTGCCCACGTTCATGCGACCCTCCGGGCCGTTCAAATCTGAAAATATCGCAAATGGACACAACGCAATTCAAATTCTGGACACTCATGAATTGTCAGAAGCCATAGAGAATAAATGGTTTACGGACGGTAGGTATCAAATAAACCGGGCACTTGTGGAGTAAGACACGTTATGAAAAGAGTAAACATCGGCGCGTTCCTCACGCATTCTCTTGAAGTAACCACGCATTGGGTGACTAAAAGGTTTAACTGCCTTTCACAGAGCCGTGGTATGGTGTTTTCAGAGTCGGTCAGTGCATTCAGTGCGTTCAAAGGACGCACGTATGGCATGATGGCACTTGCTTTCATGCGACCCACGGAAATTGATTTGGGTAAGTTCACTTGGTCCCGGAACGAATGTATGGAAAAGCTCACCTAAGTGAGAGGGGCGAAGCCATATCTGAGATCGCACATGAAGCGATCCTTTTGCATGCGGATGGACCTGTACCGAATTGCCTGCCCGATATGATCTGCTTACTGAAGTGGTTCGCCGTCCACACGTCTCCGCGCCATGAGAAGCGCGTGGAACAGCACTTGAGCCAGAGGGACGTTGAGCATTATCTGCCCCTCTACCGCTCGCTGCGCAAGTGGCGCAACGGCTTGAAGGTCACCCTGGATCTCCCGCTCTTTCCTGGCTACATATTTGTTCGCATTCAGCGGACAGACCGCGTGCGGGTACTGAAAGTGCCAGGCGTGCTGGCCATTGTGAGTGGCGCGGCAGGCGAAATGGCTCCGCTGCCAGAGGGTGAAGTCGAGGCACTGCGATCTGGCCTTCATTTGCGCCAGGCTGAACCACACCCTCTTCTGACGGTAGGGCAGCGGGTTCGCATTCGATCGGGCGCCCTTGCCGGGATGGAGGGCGTTGTGGTGCGCAAGAAGAACAGCCTGCGCGTTGTCCTTACCATGGATCTCATTATGCAAAGCGTCGCCGTAGAAGTCGATGGAGAGGAACTGGAACCGTTGGATTCCGGAGTCCTCAACTGTTCCGGGGGCAGCAGGTCATAGCCCAGTGGCAGCACGGGGGGAGAGTGATATGCCTGAAACTAAGGGGTTAGCCGGGCTTGGCGCAGGTGAGCGCATCATGCCTGAAACTACGGGGTTTGCCGGGCCTGGCGCAGGTGAGCGCATACTGGCTAGTGCGACGAGTCTTTTTGCCCTGCGTGGATACAATGGCGTCAGCACCCGGGAGATTGCTTCCGCCGCGCAAGTGAATGAAGTCACAATCTTTCGGCATTACCCGCGCAAGCACGACCTGTATTTGGCGGTGATGAAGTCAGGGCTGCGACAGTTGCATCTCCGCGGCGATTTGCTGGCCGGGATCGCAGAAGCCCGCGATGGGCAAACGGCTCTCGCGCTGACTTTTGACCTGATCACGAAGACCCTGATGGAGAAACCCGAGATCCTCCGGCTGTTGCAGTACAGCGCCCTTGAGCTGAGTGCGGATTTCGATCCACTCGTCCGCAGGCACCTGAACGAGTTTGTCGAGGTGACTGCCCGCTATCTTGAGCCGTGGATCAAGAAAGGCGAACTGCGCTGCACAAACAGCAAGACTCTTATTTTCACCCTCATCGCAATTGTCACGAGCTACAGTTCGCTCCAGCGGGTATTCTCAGTCGAAGGGTTAGGCCCAGGCGGGATGTTCGAGGCTTGCGCGAACTTGTACAGTAATTGACTTGAGCGGCGCTATGAAATTCAACGCAAGCTGCGCCGTCGCAAGAGCCTCTCGATCCGCAGTATGGCTGCGGCAATTTCATCACATCCTGATGCGCGATGGTGCAAGGACATAAGCTGCATCGAATTCAGCGGAAAGGCTTCCTGCAAACACGGATCTACCCTCTGCTCGGCTACTACCCTGGAAATGCTTGCATTGCGAGAGATTGCAAATGGAAAGGGTGCGCGGAGAACGGAGAAGGTACACCGGGAATCAGAACCGTAGTGAAGTTCTGCTTCTCTTGTCGTGCGTCGAAACTGTTGGATTGATCGTGAAATCCGTCGGAGCAATTCCAGACGAGAGCCGCGGCAGTGACCGAGAATGCATCTCGCCGTGGATGAAACGGAACCAGCCGACGCAACATGGGACGGGAAGCTGATAGGCGCTGAGTGAGTCTCGCCCAGTTGCGCGGCACCCTTAACCATCGGATCCAGACTGAGGAAAAGTATATGTCCCGTATATCACTTTCCGCGCGGCGGCTTAACGCGAAACTCATCCGGCACAGAATTATTGGATATCTTTTGGACGGGGCTGCATTTGCCCTTTCTGGAGTCCTCGCATTTGAGCTGCGGCTTGATTTCGCACTGCCTGCGAACTACCTCCATCCGATGGAGGTGGCTCTGTGCATTTGGGTCGTCGCAATGTCTGCCGCCTTCATCGCCTTCAAGCTGGACCGAGGGAATTGGCGGTATACATCCGCCTACGATGCCGTCCGGATTGTCTTAGCAAATTCAGCGGGATCAATACTGGGCGGATCGGTCATATTTCTTCTGCTCGGGCCATGGGGTATTCCGCGTTCTGTATATGTTCTCGACTGGATGCTTTCCTGCCTATTGACGTTGGGAGGCAGGCTGTTGGCCCGTGTGCTCGTCACCCATCGAATGTTGCAGCGGAAGACGGAAGGCGACCGGACGAGAGTTTTTATCTACGGCGTGGGCTCAGCGGGGTTGGCGCTCCTTTGGGAACTTCAACAAAACGAGTCTTTGATGTACGATGTCATAGGGCTGATCGATGACGATCCATCGAAGGCTCACTTGATATTGCAGGGAATACGGGTGTTGGGAACGGGAGAGGATCTCGCGGCATTGGCGCGGAAGCACGCCATTAAAAGAGTGCTCATTGCGATCCCATCTGCAACGGGACCGCAAATGGTGCAGATTATGAAGTTCGCCCTCGATGCCGGCGTGGAATACAAGATGGTGCCCGGTCTGGGAGACCTTGTTGTGGGTGCCGGCTTGGGCAAGCAACTCAAGAATGTAGCGGTAGAAGATTTGTTGGGAAGAAAGCCAGTACACCTGGACCAGGACAGCATTCGAGAGCGCATTCAGGGAAAGGTCGTCATGGTGACCGGCGCCGCAGGCTCGATAGGGTCAGAGATCTGCCGGCAGATCGCTCGCTTCGATCCCCTTGCCCTGGTCGGCTTCGATGAGGCCGAAACGCCGCTGTTCCAAATTGACAGGGAATTGCGAAAGACCTTTCCCCATTTGCCCTTTCACGCGGAGATTGGTAGCATCACGCACCCTGACACTCTGAGGCGTGTAATGCAGCGCCATCAGCCGTCCATTCTCTATCACGCCGCCGCCTACAAACATGTTCCCATGATGGAAAGGCATGTCTTCGCAGCCGTCGAAAACAACATCTTCGGCACATGGCACGTCGCTCAAGCGGCGGTCAACCATGGCGTCGAGGATTTTGTCATGATTTCCACCGATAAAGCAGTTCGGCCGACCAGCATGATGGGCGCTACGAAGCGCGTGGCGGAGCTGCTGATTCGCGCACTTCAGAAGGAGAGCGGCACCAAGTTTGTTGCAGTGCGTTTTGGCAACGTGCTAGGGAGCAATGGAAGTGTCGTGCCGATTTTTAAGGAACAGATTGCAGCGGGCGGTCCTGTGACCGTTACCCACCCGGAAGTGTGCCGTTATTTTATGACCATTCCCGAGGCGGTGCAGCTTGTCTTGCAAGCTTTCTCCATCGGCAAGGGCGGAGAGGTTTTCGTCCTCGATATGGGTGAGCCTGTAAAAATTGTGGACCTGGCCAGAAATCTCATTCTACTCTCTGGACTCCAGCCCGACAGGGACATCAAGATTGACTTCACCGGTCTGCGGCCGGGGGAGAAGTTGTTCGAAGAATTGAATCTGCAGGATGAATATCTGGTCGCGACTTCGCACGCCCAGATCAAGAGCTACGTCTGCTCTTTCGACCTCAAGGCAAAACAAATGAGAGCATATCTGCACGACCTGCAGCAGATCAGCAATGAGCAAGATGTCGGCCGTCTTCTCCTGCTCCTCAAGGAACTGATTCCCGACTACAATCCCGGCTCCCAACTCCTGCGGGCCGCCTTGTCGGTTCAACCAAACCATGCCGAACCAGCCAAAAGTCAGATTCCTGTCGGGTCGGCCGATAGTATTCTGGCAACTAGTTTCGCACAGGCGACTCGACCGAATTAACGGCTTTCAAAACAGCGTGGCGCAGGAACGAACGCAACAGGTGGGGATTTGATCAGATGGAGCTGCATTCCTTGCATTCTGTAACTCAAATAGGCGACACCATGGACGAATGGGTTGCCGTATCTTTAAGGATACCAATTGAGTAATTACGAAGTTTCCCACCCAGGAGATGAAGCGCCGATGGGCTCCACGGGCACACCGGTCCACCATCAGTTTGCCAATGCCAGTTCGCTGCATAATCTCCTCCGCGTCTTGACGAGACGCAGCAAATGGATCATCGGATCGATTGTGATCTGTGTGTTGTTGGCCATTATCGTCACGCTGATGACGAAGCCCACATATCAGGCGACTGCAACGATTGAGTTGAATAAGAACAGCAGTTCCCTTGATTTAGGACTTGGGGATATGTTGTCTCAGGGGTTGACTGGGGGCGCGGACACTCTGATGACGGATATGCAGACAGAGACCGCGATTCTTCAGAGCGACTCACTCGCCATGGCCGTGATTGAGCACCTCAAACTGGCCTCGCAGCCTCAGTTTGTCGCCAAGGGCAGTGCGGCTCGCGAAGAGATGTCCGAGCAGGGATTGCCGCTCGAACGATCGCCACGCACGCGGACGAGGTTGTTGAAGGTATTCGGGAAGTATTTGAAAGTTCAGCCGGCGCGTGGAACCCGTCTGATTCAGGTTACTTACGAGAGTCACGATCTGGAGCAGGCAGCGCAGATTGCAAACGCCTTGATCGACGCCTACAAGAGTCAGTACCGCCAGTCCCACTATGATGCGACGACGGAGACCTCGGACTGGTTGACGAAGCAGTTGTCGGATCTCAAGGCCAACGTCGAGGATTCGGAGAAGAAGCTTACCGATTTTGAAAAAGAGTCTGGGATTCTCAGCTTGAACATGATGATACCGACAGATTCAGAGAAGGGCTCCAACGGCGGGGGCGGAGAAATCCATAGCGTCATTATCCAGAAGCTCGACGCACTGAATGCCGAGTTGACCGAGGCCGAGGCGAATCGCATAGAGAAGGAGGCAATTTATCGCCTTGTGCAAACCGGAAATGAAGATGTGATCGTCGGTCTTGCAAGCGACTCTTTGGCTCAGCAAGGAAGATCGATGGTACTCACGCAAGGGGGAGGGGTATCGAACCTCCAGCAACTACGGCAGCAGCAAAGTCTCCTGAAGGTCAATCTAGCCGAGGTATCGACAACGTATGGGGAGAATAACCGTCACCTCAAGGACATTCAAACGCAGATACGTGCGCTAGATGAGCAAATTCATCAGGAATTGCAGGCGATCACCAAACGCGCCCAGGCGGATTTCCAGTTGGCGCAACAAACTGAAGGCGGAATTCAACGGCAGTTCGACCAGCAGCAGATGGCGGCAAGTAAGCTCAATGAGAAAGCGGTACAGTTCGCAGTATTGAGCCAGGAGGCTTTCTCGCGCAAGAGACTGTATGAGGATCTCTACACCAAGCTGCAGGAAGCAAATGTTTCCGCGGGCGTCAAAGCTACGAATATCACCATTGTCAATCCCGCCCGCTCGCAATCCGTTCCTGTCCGTCCCAAGCGCATCAATAATATAGCGCTCGGGATGTTAGTAGGGATATTCGTTGGGCTTGCCACCGCTTATACCGCCGATACCTTCGACCGGACACTGAGGGGTCCTTTGGAGGTGGAAGAGATTACCGGAATTCCGGTGATCGGCGTCATCCCGAGTTTCGAGGAGTCGGCTAGGCCCTACGGGTCGCGACGACGGAAAGAAAGAAGCAAGGAAGTTACAGAAAGTCTCCCTGCTCAGAATTCCGTCTGGATGCTGACTCACCCCGAATCTGCCGCCGCGGAGGCTTTCCGGGCTCTCCGCACCTCCATTATGCTTTCTCGCCCTGGAGGGGGGCCGAAAATCATCCTGGTTACCAGTTGCATTCCCGGAGAAGGCAAGACGACCGTCACAACCAATTTGGCCGTTGCCTTCGCGCAGCATGACAAGAAGGTGATCATCATTGAGGCCGACATGCGCCGGCCGAGGATGAAGCACGCTTTCGATGTCGACAACAAAGTCGGGCTCAGCAACGTGCTGGCCGGCACACATACCAGCGATGAGGCGATTTTTCGCGGAGTACAGGTTCCTACGTTGGATGTCCTGCCAGCAGGGCCGCATCCGCCGATGCCGTCCGAGATCCTGGGGTCGAGGGCTTTCGACGAACTGCTGGGGCAACTTCGCTCACGGTATGACATTGTCCTGATCGACAGTCCTCCAGCGCTGCTGGTCACGGACGCTGTTTCAATCTCGACGAAGTCGGACGCTACCGTTTGGGTCGCTCAGGCAGGCGTTGTCACCCGGCCGCAGCTTGCCCGCGCCGCCAATCTCATTGAGCGCAATGGGATGCCGGTGATTGGCTTCATTGTGAATCGAATGACCAGAAGGGTGGCTGGGTATGGGTACGAGTATGGGTACGAGTATGGGTACGAGTACGGTAACCATGGTTCCTACGGTGAGGAGAAGAATTCACATGACGCGTAAATCTTTCCGTGCAATGCTCGTTACAACCGTGCTTCTTTTTCCCTTTGCCGAGCCAGCCGTTGCCCAAATCGATATGCAGCAAAGGATTGGTTCTCAGAGTGGCGCGACTACGAATCGAAACCGGCCAGACGCTGCCACAATGCGCAATTCCGGCTTGGCGCTAGTGCCCGCGGATTTCGCCCAGTTGAAACTGGCTCCTGGATTTCTCTTGAGCTTGAACGTTCTCGACGATCCAGATTTTGCAGGACGCTTTCGCATCGACCAGCAAGGCGATATCGCACTGCCCATACTGGGGACAATGCACGTTGCCGGAGAAGATGCTTCTGAGGCAAGACTCCAGATCCAGAAAAGGCTCTTGGAGGATAAGATTCTAAAAGATCCTCAAGTCGATTTGACAGTACTGGAATATACGGCGCCCGAGGTGACGATCATCGGAGAAGTGACTAGCCCGGGCAAGTATCCTTTGCTGGTTCCGCGCAAGCTAGTGGACGTTTTGGCAATTGCGGGGGGAACTACAATCACGGCCGGCAATGAAGTTCAGATCACGCGCGGTAGTGCCGACGCCGAACAGGTTCTGGTCCACTTTTCGAAAGCCACGAATCCAAAGGCAGTCGAGGATGTACTCGTGTATCCCGGCGACACCGTACAGGTGAAGCGCGCAGGAATTGTCTACGTGCTGGGCGCGGTCACGCGGCCAGGCGGGTATGTGATGCAGGAGGAGGGTACGCTTACTGTACTGCAAGCTATCTCGCTGGCGAATGGAACAACGCTGCCGGCGTCGGTCGGCGCCATTCATCTTCTGCGTCGGAATGCCGATGGCACAGAGGTTGACATAGCACTGCCACTCAACAAGATGCAGCACGGGCAAAGCACTGATTTGAAACTGCAAGCAACCGACGTGCTATATGTGCCGACGAGCAAGATCAAGTCAACCGTTATAAACGGTGCGTCTATCCTGGCCGCAGCAACCTCAGCCTCCATTTACGCCGCGGTGATTTACTAAACACGACGACATAAATAGTGCAGGAAGATAGGGTTTTGCCGGCCAGGTTCCTCTTCGCGATGTATACACCGGAACAGGCGCTGGCGTGAATGAGGAACAGCCTTTTTGCCGCTTGAACCCTGGAGTCGGTCAAGCAGAGTGTAATCGTGGAAGTCGATGGCGTGGAGATTGTCCAGTGTGTCTTGGTCTTACTGCGCATTCGGCGGTTCGAGGAACAGAGACATCTGATAGTGATTAGGCGAAAGCATGGTATAGCATCCGGTTCTGAGCCAACAACGGGACCGGCAAAGCACGCAACTTCCCGTATGCTTCGGGCCAGCCTGTTCAAGAACAGCGCTCTGATGATGGCGTGCCGGGTTGCCGCCATGCTGGTCATGCTCGTGACGGTTCCGTTCGTCATCGGCAAACTCGGGCTGATCGGATACGGAAGCTGGGAAGTTCTACTGTCTGTCTCGACCATCACAACGATCTTTCAGAACACTCTCGGGGGAACACTGCTTTGGCGTGTTTCTTCAGCTTATGGCAAGGGGGACCAGGCCGAGATCAGGCGCCTCCCTCGCCTCGGGATTACGGCTACCCTGGCGGTGTTCTCCGTGGCCTTTCCTGCCGTGCTTATCGCCAGGCATTTCCTAGTCCAGTTATTCCACATCCCTCTGGAACTGCGCCCCAGCGCGGTGGTGATCCTGCCTTGCATCATCGGTGTGGCCGTTCTGGGTGGGATGAACGAGTCGCTCGCCGCGGTTTTGCGCGGAAGTCAGGAAGCAGGCTACACCTCCGTTGTCCAAACGCTGGCCGGCTTCATGAACGCCGCAGTTCTCCTCATCGGCCTGTCGAGAGGCGCCGGGCTCTGGAGCCTGCTTGCAGGCTATGCCACAGCGGCTCTGGCAACGGGAATCGGATACTACCTGAGAGCCTCCTATCTTTACGGCTGGTTCGATATCCGGCCCAAGGTGCCAACGCGCCAGGATGTGCTGGTGACGCGGCGCTATATGGGCCTTCTGTCCATAGGATTCTTCTCCTCGCTGTTGCGCGGCGAGACCGACAAACTGGTGCTCGCCGGTTTCGCTTCCCCTGTCTGGGTTGGTGTCTACGCGATCGCCGCAAGGATGTCTTCCCTCGTCATGGAGTCCAGCAACTTTTTCTACACTCCGACCATCGCGGCCACCGGCGCCATGAACGCTAGAGGAGATTGGCAGGGAGTGAAAGACCTCTATGTTACGATGTCTGCGGTCTTTCCCGTAGCAGCGGGCCTTGTCAGTGTGCTCGTCCTCTCTATGTATGACCGCCTGACAGTACTCTGGCTTGGCAGAGGTGTGCCGGGGATCGCTCCGATCCTCTTTCTCGTTGTCGCAGGCAACGCCATCGCGGTAATACTGACCGGATCGGGAACCTCGATCTGCAAGGGGCTTGGCAAGTTGGAGGCTGAAACTACCTACGTGATCACCAGCCTTATCCTCAACATCATCCTTACCATTGTGCTGGTAATGGCTGTGGGAGCGATCGGTACGGTGATCGCGTCCACGGTTTCATGGGCTATCGGAGCGGTCCTCTTCATCGTGCTGCTGCATCGCCGCTTCGACCTTCCCCTCAAGGGGACATACCGCAGCATCGGCGCGTTACTTTATGTCGCCGCGGTTGTGGTTGGCGCGAGAGCTTTGATTCCCGTCTACGGAAGTAACGCGGACCGGCTGCAGGCATTGTTCTCCGCGCTCAAGTTCGGAACGGCTATCGGACTTGCTTACCTCTTGCCTTTCATCCTGATGAATGCAAAGGCCATCAGGAACCGGATACGGCCGCTGATGTTCCGCAGTGCAGGAAGCGAGGGGCAATGCTGATGCCTGCGCAACCAATAGCTATGGGGCATCGCGAAGGTTGGATGCCGAACACCGTTCGCTACTTCCCAATTGTGTTCTTCGAAGCCTTCCTGACCTTTACTGTCGTTGTCTTTGCATTTGGTCCGTGGGATTGGCCAGTTACGAACCCAGTCACGCTCTATTCATTCCTGCTCATCAATCAGCTCGCTCTGCTTTTCGGATATGTTGGGGCCGTCCGGGGCCGCCGACCATCGGCTTTCAACCTGATTTTGACGCCTAAGGAACTGGTATGGCCTTGTGCCGTGACCACCATCCTGATGATTGTGCCGACGGCGATGGTGCGGACAGGCGGAGAAATCAATTTTCTTCGTGCTCTGACAAACCCTGGGCAGGCTTACGATTTCACCAACAATGCGGCTCATAACGCCGCTCCCACGATTTGGGAATACGTTCGGATAGTCCTTTCGCCCCTGATTTGGCCGTTGCTGCCTCTTGCGGCAGTGTTCTGGAATAAGCTGAGCCCCACACTGAAAGTCTTGGCGGTTCTGGGAATTGTAGGTAATGCAGCGATCTATTTTCTGCAGGGCACGAACAAGGGCATCGTTGATCTTCTGATTCTCATGCCGTGGCTGCTTATCCTTCGACACAAGAATCTGGCGCAGATACTTCAACCGAAGCGTGTTCTTCGCTTCTTACTGATGTTCACTATCGCCGGCGCCCTGTTCTTGCCCTATCTCGGACTCAATATTGTCGGCAGGGGATCGACTGGAACCATTGGTGCCGTCGGCATTCGAGGAGCAGGTTCAGTTCAACCGGAGCCGATCCAGATTCCCGGCTTCAATGGTCCTCTGGCAAACGCGTACAATGATGGCGCGACTGCGTTGGCATCCTATGTAGGTCAAGGCTATTACGGGCTCTCCCTTGCCTTGCAAGAACCGTTTGAGTGGACGTATGGCGTTGGTCATTCACCGTTCTTCTCCTGGCTTGCAGAAAAGGCCATGGGTATGCGACTTCATGAAATCGATTATTCGACCTACCCTTGGAGGGTAGATCGGGACTTTGGCTGGAAAGCCGATGTTCAATGGATTAGTTTCTATCCTTGGTTTGCAAGCGATGTGACATTCTTTGGGGTACCATTCATCGTATTCTTGTTTGGTCGGTTGCTCGGGCTGACTTGGCTTGATGCAATCGGAGGTAACCCAGCGGCAGTGGTTGTCTTCAGCCTGACGGCTTTAACGCTATATTACACCAGTGCAAACGCACAGGTATTCCGGTTGGCGGAAACGGTTTGCCCCTTCTATTTTTACCTTTTATGGTGGATGCAGTCTGCTAAGAATGATGGGCCGAAGAGAGAGTATGTGCGCTAAACACTTTCCCAGAGTATTGATGATCTGCTCGCACAGCCTGAATTACAAGAGCGGTACAGGAATTGTCTATTCCAACTTATTTAGAGGCTGGCCGCTCGATTCGCTTGCTCAAATTCATGTCGATCTGCCCGGTCCCGACGCAGATATATGCAAGATCAGCCGGCAGATGTCCGTTGACAACGTTCCTCTGGACCGGACATTCCGGAAGATGCTTGGGCAAAAGTGTGTGGCAGCTTTGGGTCGGCCAGAGCCGCCGTCTTCCTCGCCAGATTTGGAAGCCAGTGAAAATGGGATTGCCTCTTGGCGCCTCCGGCTGCGCATGATATTGAGCGCCTGGACAGATTGCGTCCCCTATCGTCTTGACCCGGATTTTTTGAATTGGCTCAAAGAGTTTTCACCCCAAGTAATCGTTTCGAATCTCGGAAGCATACGCCAGATTGGATTGGTGCAGCAGATTTCAGCCATAACAAATGCGCAGATTGTACCGTTCATGAACGACGATTGGCCGCTGACAACCTATCAAGGCGATCTCTGGATGGCGCCTCCCCGGTGGCTGCTCCTCCATAGGCTGCGCAAACTAATGCGGGATGTCTCCGTAGGCGGCGCAGTGAGCATCGATATGGCTAATGAATATAGGGAGCGGTACGGCGTTCGCTTTGAGCCGTTTCTGTATTGTGTGGATGCGCCCTTGCTCCCCCCTCCTCCACCCGGCGGCGATGTCGTTCACTTTTGCTATGTTGGTAATCTTCATCTAGATCGGTGGCGTTCGCTGCTTGAGATCGGAGAATGCCTACAGGAGTTGCTAAGCACGGGACTGCGCGCCAAACTGCTTGTGTATGCCCCAGCGGAGCATTTGCGAAAATATGGCCGAAAACTATCAGGTATTTCGGCAATTGAGTTGATGGGGACATTGGGGGCCGGAGAGGTTCCTGAAGCTCTCCGGCGCAGTCATGTGCTTGTTCATGTTGAGTCGTTTCATCGCAGAATGAGAAGATATACGCGCCTCTCCTTTTCCACGAAACTACCCCAGTATCTTGCGGCCGGACGGCTAGTACTGGCATACGGGCCAGAGGAACTGGCATCCTGCCGATATGTTCGTGAGACAGGCAGTGGCCTGTTGGTCGGGCAGCAGAATCGCCAGTTGCTGCGTGATACGTTACTGAAGATTCTTTCCTGCCCTGACAACCGAATGGAAATGGGGGAATCTGCATGGCGCACGGCGCGATTGAGCCACGAACCTGTGGCCATGCGGGAGAGATTTCGTATGCTGCTTGCAAATGTGGAAAGGAAATAAAATGCAAGTCCTAGTTACTGGAGGAGCTGGATTCATTGGCTCCAATCTCGCAAAGAAACTTTTGGAAAAAGGTTATACAGTTCGTGTGCTTGATAATCTGCAGTCCGGCTTTGCAACGAATCTGGCCCCTTATCCGGAAGTGGAATTCGTGCATGGCGATGTTCGCGACAAAGAGGCTGTCGACGCAGCTGTGAATGGTTGCGAGGTTGTATTCCATCTTGCTGCTTCGGTGGGCAACAAGCGATCTATCGATTTTCCCGTCGACGACGCAGAGATCAATGTAATCGGTACGCTGCGGATTCTTGAGGCGGCTCGGAAGCATGGGGTGCGAAAGGTGGTGGCCTCCTCTTCGGCCGGAATCTTCGGGGAGTTGAAGACCCTTCCGATCCGGGAAGACCATCCGGTGGAACCGGATTCTCCCTATGGGGCCAGCAAGCTGTGCGAGGAGAAACAGTGTCTGGTCTATGCAAAACTGTATGGATTTGAGTCAGTGTGTCTAAGATACTTTAACGTCTACGGGCCAAATCAGCGTTTCGATGCATATGGGAATGTGATCCCAATCTTTATGTTTCAAATACTTCAGAACGAGAAATTAACGATCTTTGGCGACGGCGAACAGACCCGCGATTTCGTTAATGTGCGCGATGTGGTGCAGGCGAACATTCGAGCGGCAGAAGCGCACGGCGTATCGGGAGCGTTCAACATCGGCAGCGGCACAAGGATTTCGATTAATGGATTGGTGGAAAAGATGAAGACTACTACCGGGATTTCGACTGACATTGTCTACGGGCCACCTAGGCAGGGCGACGTGCGAGACAGTCTGGCCGATATTAGTGCCGCCAGAGCTGCGTTAGGCTTTGTCCCTGCAGTTTGCCTTGATGAAGGCTTGGCCGAATACACTCAGTGGGCAACGCAGCAACTTTAACTTACCGAGTTGGGGCGACCAAAGCGGGTCGGCATCACAATTCTTCCAAAATTTAGAAGGCGAAGAGCATAATGCATAACGGAAATCCGTTGGCCTCGGTTGTTATTCCGACGCGCAACCGTCCGGAGTTGGTTGGGCGCGCGGTCCGTAGCGCACTACAGCAGACACTCACCGATTTGGAAGTGATTGTGGTGGTGGATGGTCCCGATCCGGCCACCGTTTCGGCGCTGAAAGTCCTTCAGGATACAGATTCGCGTCTGCGCGTTCTTCCACTGCCGCAAAACCGGGGAGGTTCGGATGCGCGCAACGCCGGCATTGACGCCGCAAAAGGAAAGTGGATTGCGCTGCTTGACGACGACGACGAATGGATGCCGCAAAAGCTCGAAAAGCAACTGGCGCTGGGCGAATGCTCTTCCCATCGCTATCCGGTGATCTCCTGCAAAATTATTGGACGAACCCCGTCCGGGGATTCGATATATCCCAGCAGGGAGCCGTTTCTTCCGTTTGCGGATTACGCATGGCGGCACCGGGGGTTGCTTCAAACCGAAGGCTCTTTGTACTGCCCGACGTTGGTTGCGCCAAGCGCGCTGTTCAGGGAATGTCCATTCACGAGCGGGCTGCGAAGGCACCAGGATTGGGATTGGGTGATTCGGGCTTTTGCGCTTCCTGGAGTCGGACTGGAGTTTGTCAGTGAGCCTTTGGTTATATGTCACTCTGAGGAGGATCGCGGAAGCATCAGTGCGACGCCGGATTGGCGCTATTCACTCAACTGGGCCAACAAAATGCGTTCTCATTTTTCGCCGGAGGCTTATTCCGCATTTTTATTAACCAATCTCAGTGTGTCTGCGGCGAAAAAGGGCGAATGGAGTGGGTTCTTTCTGCTTCTGACCTCTGCCTTCAAAAGTGGAAAACCACGAGCTGTTCATCTGATACAGTACGTTTTCGCGTGGCTGCTTCCGATGAATCTCAGACGACTCATCAGTAGATTACTCCAGGGTAGTTCTGAGAAAATCTCCGAGCGCAAATGAAACCACCTCGTTTTGTTGTAGTAGATCAGATGCCCTCGCCCGGTGTTGGGTGAACCCTAATGCTTCTGCTTCTAACCAACAATTTGTATCAGGACATGATCTGATTCATGTGCGAGTGAACTTTCCCCAAAGCAGCTATTCAATAGCAAGAAGGATCAAGTACAATAGAATGCGAATACTATTCTGGTACCCTGACCCGAGCCAAAGCGGGGCCGCTAGTAGCGAGGTCAAGCTGATCGAAGGCTACTGCAACCGCTTTCCTGACGACGACTTGACTGTGATGTGTGCGGCTGGTTCGCCATTGGTTAAGTTGGGGAATCTGGGCAACTGCCATGTCGAGATTGCGGGAAGATATATTCCCAGGGAGGCATACCTTCTCGGCATGCTTGATCTTGCTCTTTGGCGCTTCAACCGCAGGCGGAGTTTTGATGTTTTCTGGTCAACCAATAATGGCTTGTACATTCGTAGAAAAGTACCGCAAGTGCTGTACGTTAAGAACGCCTACCAGGTGTATACGCGGGAGACTATTGCCCTGCATCCGGGTTCGGCCTTGCGGGTTTCACTGTTGCGTCGGTTCTTTCGCCGCTCTCTTCGGGTTTCATCCGCAGTGATCGTTGAGACGCCTTTGATGGGAAGGTATTTGCAAGAGATATCCGGATGTCCGACACAAGTGATCGTAGTGCCGAAGGCCGTAGTTGCCGAAGGAGAAAAATCAGAGCGGCCCATGAATGAAAGGATTGCGCGGCGACTCGAAGGGATAGAAGGAAAGGCGAAGTTGCTGTACGTAGCGACGAGCTATCCGCATAAGAACCATAGAGTCCTCGCTGGGATGATGAATCAATTCCGGCAGAAGGACACGCCGGTTAGACTGGTAGTTACCATCAGCGCTGACGAGTGGAAGCAGTTAGCCGGGGAGGCGGCCGCCAGCTTGGTCGAATCAGGCCATGTGATCCCGCTTGGGTGGGTAGACAAGGATGAGTTGGGGCTCCTTTACCGCGCGTGTGATGTGTGTGTCATGCCGAGCTTGCTGGAGTCGCTCAGCTCGGCACATATCGAGGCGATGTATTGGAAGAGGCCGCAGATCGTGGCCGATTTGCCCTACGCTCACGATCTTTGCGGCGATTCGGCTTTGTATGCCTCTCCACAAGATTCCTCAGCGTGGAGAAGCCAGGTGGAGCGCCTGCTGGCCGATGCTCCCTTGCGGGAGGAGCTTGTGACAAGGGGAGTGGAGCGCCTTTCAGCCTTTCCCGAAAGCTGGGAGGTCATGGCCGACGGAATCAGGGCAGTGCTGGTCGCGGTGGTTGTAAACCCTGGCAGGTGAGAAAACGGATAACTTTTGCGGCAGTTTTCTAAAACCTGCATTGCAATGTGAACAAGAAAGTGTGACAACCATGATGAACTCAAACATCTTTTCCGGAAAGACCCTTTTAATCACTGGCGGCACGGGCACCTTTGGCAACGCTGTCGTGGACATGGCTAGCAAGACTGGCTTTGGCGAGATCCGGATATTCAGCCGGGATGAGAAGAAGCAGGACGACATGCGGGGCCGGCTGAAGAACGCCGCGGTGAAGTTTTACATCGGCGATGTGCGGAACTACGACAGCGTTCTGCAGGCAATGCACGGCGTGGACTTCGTGTTTCATGCGGCGGCGCTGAAGCAGGTTCCCTCGTGTGAGTTCTTTCCCATTGAAGCGGTACAAACGAATACGCTTGGGGCTGAGAACGTCATGAAGGCTGCGCTTGCTTGCGATGTAGGCAAGGTGATCGTGCTGAGCACCGACAAGGCAGTGTATCCCGTGAACGCGATGGGAATGTCGAAAGCGCTTATGGAGAAGTGCATGGTGGCCAAGGCGCGGATGTACGGGGACAGTTCCACCGTGTTCTGCGGGACGCGGTATGGAAACGTGATGGCATCCCGGGGGTCAGTGATTCCGCTGTTTCTGACTCAGATACTGGCTGGGGAACCGCTGACGATTACCGATCGGAACATGACCCGCTTCATGATGACCATTGAGGGGGCGGTGGACCTGGTGCTATATGCCTTTACCCATGGCGTACCGGGAGATATTTTTGTCCAAAAGGCTCCGTCGGCGACCATCGGCACTCTTGCGAAGGCCCTGTTGAGGCTTCTGAATGCGGAAAATGAGATCCGGGTCATCGGTACGCGGCACGGTGAGAAGCTCTATGAAACACTTTTGAACCGCGAAGAGATGGTCCAGGCCGAGGATCTTGGCGATTACTACCGGGTGCCGGCCGACGCGCGGGATCTGAACTATTCGAGCTTTTTTAGCAAAGGGAAAACCGAGGTTTCCGAAGCGGTGGACTACAATTCCCACAACACGGAGTTGCTGGACGTGGATGCGATGATGGAGTTGCTCCTCAAGCTCCAGTGTGTGCAGGATGCACTAAAGGGCAAGGCGGTGTTGGCGTGACGAGGATTCTCATCACCGGCGGACGGGGGTTCCTGGGCCGCAATCTGGCAGCTCACCTGCAGGAACGCAAGGACTGCGAGACCACGGTTTTTGATCGAGAAGACTCCGCCGAAGACCTCAAGAGATGGATGCTGGAGTCTGATGTCATCTTTCATCTGGCAGGCGTCAACCGGCCGCAAAATTTGATCGAATTCGAAACGGGAAATGCGGGACTGACGGCGCACATATGCCAATTCCTACAGGAAAACCGGCGCTCTCCGAAGATCGTCTTCAGTTCTTCAATTCAGGTCGAATTGGATAATCCTTACGGAGCAAGCAAGGAAAAGGCCGAGAACGCACTGCGGCGATTTGCCTCGGAGACCGGAGCCTGTGTTCGGATCTACCGCCTGAAGAATCTGTTCGGTAAGTGGTGCCGCCCCAACTATAACTCGGTCACGGCAACCTTCTGCCACAACATTGCGAACGACCTTCCAATTGCCGTCTCCGATCCGGCGCGCGAGTTGGATCTGAGCTATGTGGACGATGTAGTAGCAGCATTTCTGGCGGAGATCGATGGACGGGAGACGGCAGGCGAGACTGGCGCGGACATACAAAGCTATCGCATTCAGCTTGGCGATCTGGCAGGAAGAATCCAGGCGTTTCATGAGATGAGAACCACGCTGACGCTGCCGGACTTTGCGGAATGGTTTAACCGGGCCCTCTATGCGACGTATCTCTCGTATGTTCCGCCGGAGGCGCGGCAGCACAACCTGGAGATAAAGTCCGACGCCCGTGGCAGCCTTGCGGAATTCATCAAGCAGAAACACTTCGGGCAGGTCTTCGTTTCGAGGACCAACCCTGGGATAACGCGTGGAAACCACTATCACCACACCAAGACGGAGAAGTTTTTCGTGGTGGAAGGAGACGGCTTGATCCGTATGAGAGCCGTCGGAGGTGGTTCGGTCCAAGAGTATTCCGTGACGGGCAGTGCGTATCAGGTGATTGACATTCCGCCTGGGTTCACGCACTCGATCACCAACGTGGGCCTCGGAGAAATGGTAACCTTGTTCTGGTCGAGTGAGATGTTCGATCCGAATCGCCCGGACACCTACTATCTCCCCGTCGATTTTGTGGCGCAACAGAAGTCTTTGTCCCTGGAGAGCGCATGAAGGTCGCTACTATTCTGGGCACCCGGCCGGAGATCATCCGGTTATCGAGGGTGATCGCGGCATTGGACCGTTATACGGAGCACGTACTCATTCATACCGGTCAGAACTACGACTATGAGCTGAACCAGGTCTTCTTCGAGGATCTGGAGATCCGCCGGCCCGATTACTTTCTGCAAGCTGCCGGGAAAAATGCAGCCGAGACGATTGGGCTGGTCATCTCCAAGTCCAGCGAGGCACTCGCCGAGGTGCGACCGGATGCAGTGCTGATCCTGGGCGACACGAACAGTTGCCTTGCCGCGCTGTCGGCAAAACGGTTGAAAATCCCGGTCTTCCACATGGAAGCAGGGAACCGTTGCTTCGACGAGCGGGTTCCCGAGGAGATCAATCGGAGGATTGTCGACCATATTAGCGACATCAATCTGCCATACAGCGACATCTCCCGCGAGTATCTGCTGCGGGAGGGGATCGCGCCGGACCGAATCATCAAGACCGGCAGCCCCATGTATGAGGTGTTAACGTACTATCGCCAGAAGATAGATCGTTCCGATGCGTTGTCGCGACTCGGCTTGACCGAAGATGGCTACTTCATGGTGAGTGCGCATCGCGAAGAGAACATCGACTCTGCAAGGCAGTTTGGGAACTTAGTGAGAGTCCTGGAAAGCGTAGCTTCGAAATATCGACTGCCCGTGATTGTCTCCGTGCATCCGCGGACGCAGAAGCGTATTGATGCGGAGGGCGTGAGCTTTTCTGAGAATATTCGCTTGGTGAAGGCTATGGGCCTCACTGACTACGTCCATCTGATGATGAAAGCTCGGGCAACGCTGTCGGATAGCGGCACAATCACAGAAGAATCTTCGATCCTCAACTTTCGGGCATTGAACATCCGCGAAGCCCACGAGCGCCCCGAGGGCATGGAAGAAGGGGCGGTGATGATGACCGGTCTTGACCCGACTCTTGTTCTGGATGCGTTGAAGGTACTGGAGGCGCAACCGGCCGGCGACAAGCGGGCGCTGCGAATCGTGGCGGATTACAACGTTTCCAACGTGTCTGAAAAGGTGGTGCGAATTGTTCTTAGCTATACGAGCTATGTAAACCGCGTAGTTTGGCGCAAAGCCCCAAATCAGTAGCGGATGGGAAGGCTCCATTCCTTCAAACGTGATTTGTGGCTTGATGCTCAACTCAATAGCGCTGCGCGCCTCACGCCTTTCGGGGACAAGCATTGGGTTGTGAAGATGCCGCTTGGCCCCGGCAGAAAGGCAGATGAATAGCATGCTCTGGATTCTCAGCGAAGTGTATTATCCGGAGGAGACTGGAACCGGATACTACATAACACGCATTGCCGAACACCTTGCGTCAAAACAGCCCGTGTCTGTATTGTGCGCTCAGCCGGCGTATTCTCGAGCGGGAGTAAAAGCCCCGCGCTCCGAAACTCACCGCCAGGTCGATATATTCAGGTGTCCGTCGCTTGTACTCCACCAGCGGTCGATTCTGATGCGGCTGATGCGGATGGTGTCGATCACGCTCTCGATGTTCTTGGCGGCACTCTTACGCATCCGGCGAGGCGATTCGATTCTGGCTGTGACAAATCCGCCTTCGATGCCCATACTGGCGGCGATCCTTTCCTATCTTTTGCGCGTCCGCTTCTCGCTCGTGGTTCATGACGTTTACCCGGATATCATAGCGGCATGCGGGTTGACCTCGCGCAAATCTTTCTCCTACAGGTTGCTGTACAAGATCAGCCGGCTCGTTCTGCGGCGGCCCGAGCGCATCTTTTGCATCGGGCGCGACATGTGCGAACATCTGGCGCAAACTCGGGGAACGGGGACCAGCGACGGCATCCAAGTGATTCCACTCTGGGCCGACTGCCAGGAGATACAGCCTGCACCGAGGGAGAGCAATCGGTTGCTCATCGAGCTTGGCCTGACGAACAAGTTGGTCGTTCTCTATGCCGGAAACATGGGGCATCCCCACGACATTGAGACGCTTGCCGCGGCGATAAAGCGTCTTAAATCCGACGAAGGGATTCATTTTGTATTCATCGGATCCGGGCCCAAGCAGAGATTACTGAATGAAATGTTGGCAAGCGGCTCGACAAACATCACCGTGCTGCCCCCCCGTCCACGGTCGGCACAGAACGAGTTCCTCAATGCCTGTGACGTAGCGATTCTGTCGCTTATGCCTGGGATGCTGGGACTGGCAGTGCCAAGCCGAACTTATAACTTAATGGCTGCTGGTAAGCCGATCATTGCGCTGGTCGCACAATCCTCGGAGGTGGCGAGGGTTGTTCACGAGGAAGGGATCGGATGGGTGGTCGAGCCGGGAGCAGTGGAGAAAACCGTGCAAGCAATTCAGGCCGCCAGAGAGAATAGGAAACTTCTTCTTGAGATGGGCGCAAGAGCACGGCAGGCTGCCGAAACAAAGTATTCTCCCGAGACCATCCTCAGACAATTCGACGTCTTTCTCGAACCTCCGAGGGAATTCCCCGGCTCTGGCTGGCCACCTCCCTCGGTGGTTAGTTCGAAGTCCTCCGAAGCAGAAGCATCCGAACCCTGAATTGTGGAGATTTGTAGTGTGCTGGACCAAGCGAACTTTAGATGTCTTGATGGCCTTGCCGCTCTTGTTGCTTACTTCGCCGTTGCTAATTGTCGTGGCGGTGCTTATCCGGGCAACATCCAAGGGACCGGCTCTTCATTGGTCCGATCGGGTAGGAATAGAGAACCGCATCTTTCGAATGCCAAAGTTTCGGAGTATGCGCGTAGACACGCCCCAACTCCCCACTCACCTTATATCGGATCCAGCAAACTATCTGACTCCGATTGGCAGTTTCCTTCGCCGGTCGAGCCTCGATGAACTGCCTCAATTGTTCAGTATCCTAGCGGGCGACCTGAGTTTCGTCGGGCCGCGTCCAGCATTGTTCAACCAGAACGATCTGGTAGCACTCCGGACCGAGCGAGGCATTCACATGCTTGTGCCCGGGCTGACCGGCTGGGCACAGGTGAACGGACGTGATGAATTGCCGATCCCCGTCAAGGTACAGTTCGACTATGAGTATCTGCAGCGGCGATCTTTTCTGTTCGATCTCCAGATAGTGTGGATGACACTCGTCAAGGTCTTGCGCGCCGAAGGCGTTCAGCATTGAGAAATTACTCTGCCACTCAGATGTCAGTACGATGACCAAATGGATAAATACTCGCGTTAAGGTACTTGTAATCTGGCATTGCAGACAGTAAAGCCATAATATGAGCAGAGGATGGCGACTTCAGATTGATTTGATGCCGCGAAATAGGCGCCAGGTCGAGCAGTTGTTGGGCGGTGGGTCGCAGGTAGGTTCGAACTACTTTATGCGGTGTCGACTCTTCATGCGACGGTATGACACGTAATCCATGAGTGCAATCTGTCAAGTCCGTTGCAGGAAATCCGCTCGGGTGGGTTTCACGAGAGGGGGAGATAGGCATATGCGGCCTCAACCACAAGGCCAGTTCCTACCCACCGACAGCAACGCTTTGATTATGGATGCGAAACTCGATGGCTGCGGTCGATGGAGGGAAGTTGAATTATCGAAGGGAAATTGATGGTCTCAGGGCGCTAGCAGTGATTCCTGTAATACTTTTTCATGCCGATTTCCAGATGTTTAGCGGAGGCTTTATCGGTGTAGATGTATTCTTTGTGATTAGTGGCTATCTTATCACTTCGATCATCGTTAACGACCTGCATCAAGATAAATTTAGTGTCCTGCGTTTTTACGAAAGGAGAGCGAGACGGATTCTCCCGGCCCTGTTTCTTGTTATGGCCGTGACGTGTATTTTTGCCTATGAGTGGATGCTGCCGGACGAACTGAAGAACTTCGGGCAGTCCATCCTTGCCACAACGCTATTCTCCAATAACATACTGCTGGCAATTACGACCAATTACTGGTCCCTGTCCGCGGAATTCAAACCATTACTTCATACGTGGAGCCTGGGAGTCGAGGAACAGTACTATGTTCTCTTTCCTCTTCTTCTGATGCTCGGATGGAAGCTGTTCAGAAAACATCTGGCAGCAGTGCTTGGCGTGGCTGCAATACTGAGTTTTGCTGCCGCAAACTGGGGATTGTTCAATAAACCTGAATTTGATTATTATCTTTTGCCGACACGTGCTTGGGAGATTCTCATAGGTGCCCTTGCGGCCTTCTACATAATAGGAAAGAAGTCCGCCAGCAGCAAATACCTTTTGAGTGAGCTGCTTGGTGGAACAGGCTTCTGCTTGATTGTTGCTTCCGTATTTATTTTGGGACGCGATAACGCATCCCGTGGCATCTTTTATCTGGTTGCGCCCACGTTAGGAACAGCATTGATTATTCTTTTTTCATCGGAGAATACCGTGGTGGGAAAAATACTGGGCTGGGACCCCATGGTAGGTGTCGGCTTGATTAGCTATAGCGCCTACCTGTGGCATCAGCCGCTCTTCTCCCTGGCACGAGTCTACTCGAAAGAACCCCCTGGAATCGCCGTCTATTCTATCCTGTCGGTTTTGACGCTCATTCTGGCCTATATCACCTGGCGCTTCATAGAGACTCCATGCCGCAACAAGGATAAAGTCGGTCGAAAAGTGATCTTCTCCTTTGCACTGGGGCTTTCGATTGCATTCGCTTTGTTTGGATTCTACCTGGACCGGAATTATGGAATTGTATCCCGGATTTATGACACCTCAAAGGTGACGCCTTCCGATCTGGATAAAAGGATTTACAACGAGAGGGTCTTTCAGAAGAAGATGGACAGTTTTCCCCTGGATAGAAAACTGAAGCTGTTGGTCATTGGCAACAGTTTCGCCAGAGACTTTGTCAACATGACGACCGAAACCTTTGACGTCGAAAAGGTAGATATCGTATATCGAGACGATTTCTCTGAGTGCATTACTCCTTTCGATAACAAGACAGCAGAAGAACTATATGGCGTCGCCGATGTCATAGTATTCGCGAGCGGAAATGTCATCGAACGCTGCCTGTCTGACAACATCAGGTTTGCTCAAGAAAGAAACAAGGACCTGTTTTATGCAGGCACGAAGGATTTCGGTTATAACCTAAACTGGATCATGAGACTTGACCCAAAGAATAGGCCGAATCAATGGAATCAGGTTTCCAGCGCCTCTCTCGATGCAGACGCATATGTATCACGAATTGTCCCTAAAGATAACTATATCTCCATGATGAAACCGACTGTCAAGGATGGTTACATTCCGATAACGGATGCAGATGGCCGTCTAATCAGCATTGACAGAGCGCACGTCACAAAATTTGGCGCGATCTATTTTGGCCAACGGGTTCTCCTGGAAAGTCGATATGGGGAGATCCTGAAACGAAGAGGGGTATTGCCTATCTTGAGCGCCTAGATAAAGTAGGCATGGGGCTTCAACCGGAAATTGCACTTATCGCTGGGTTTGGATGCCGGCATTGTGAGAATTAAAACGGTTGACATCCAAACGTGAGCACATCGCCCGATACCGTCGCGCCAGTAAGCGTAGCGTTTGTCGCGGTGTGGGCTGTTTGCCTGAAAACGTTTGCTGTTGTCTCATCATTGACAAAGCAAGTGAATCCATGCGCTGCCGTGACCCCCGGTGTGATCGTCAGAGTACATACGCCGTTCGTGCCGGACCGGATTGATCCCGCCAGCGAGTTCCCCGTTATGTCTGTCAGCCTGCATCCAGATCCTGAGACATTTACCAATCCGCTCAAAGTCGTTCCATTCACGGTACTTGTCGAACCACTTGGAGTAGTCACGCCTGGGCGCTCAGAAATGGAACTTGCCGTATTGCCGGATGTGGCTGCTCCAGCGGATGCAACATTATTCAGGCTGCCATACTGCGTAAGGAACGATGTGCCGGTTCCAGAATTCGAAACCATGCTTGAATAGGGAGGTCCAGAGAGCCACATATTTGCTCCCACGATGGTATTTGTCGCCTTGCCTGTTATAAGAATGTCCACAGACGTTGTTGCCCCCCGCTCAAAGCTGTTTCCAGAAATATCCGTATTGTCCGCGTTATTGATCCGGATGCCATTGGCCGTGATTCCGTTGACTACCTGAAAGCTGTTGTGCTCAATAGTAATTGATCTTGCCGCGTGAACAGTTGACCCCGAACTCCCGTCGATATCGACAATCGACCCGTTGGAGCCGGTAAATATTTTACTCGTTTCGAACTCGTTGTTTTCAATATGAGATCCGATTGCGGAAGTTCCGATATGCATTCCCCCAGGAACAGTGACGTTATTTCCCGTAAAGATGAATGAGGATGCCCCGGGCTGAAAGCTGACGTCGATCTTTCCTGCCAGCCAAAGGACATTATCCACCACTCGGACAGTGTCTCCGCAATTCGTCATAGCAATTCCGCCAGCAAGAATATTGTGTGAAATGTCAGAGAGAACCGGTACGCCCGGAACTAAACCGGTGTCTTGCGCGTAGATGGCGTAACTTCCGAGCGGATACGGAATATTCACCCTCTCAATCGATAAGTAATAGACCATAGCCGTGACGCCGTTGATGTTAAACCCATATCTCGCGGGCGTTTTGCTGGTCGATTGCGGTAATATCGAAAAGTCAGAGAAGCGGATAAAATTCGCTTGTATGGCGGGACTGACACAGAAAATATCATTGCTGGCGCTGACAGAAGAGGCCACCTGTATCACTGATCCTGTCCCCATCCCTTGAATATTGACGGGCTTCGTGACTGTAATACAAGTGTCGGATGGACCGTAGGTGTACACGCCAGTGGGTAGAAAAACTGTTCCGCCCAGCGGTGCGTCATTAATGGCTTGTTGAATACCTGCCGCAGTCCTTGGATATGCGACTCCATCCACCCAGACGGCGGAAGTGAGGTTGGCCAGCGCCCCGGATGGGGTGGTAGCTCCGGTGCCGCCGTTCGCGGGCGGAATAGGCATCGAAAGAGAGAGAGTCACATTTCCGCTTGAACCGCCGCCGGTCAGGCCGGGTCCGGCTGTCACGCCGGTGAGGGTACTGGTGGTAGGGCCGGTGCCCGGACTGGTGGTCTCCCCCGGAAACGTCTGACCCGGCGCAAAGGTGATCTGCCCATTCGGAGCGATCGAGAGACCGGTAGCCGTGGGCGGCGTAGTTCCCGACCCGAAAAGCAGCGCTAGGTTGGCCGCGGGGCTGGCCGTGTTGTTGCCCGAGCTTGCCGCCTGCCATGCAAAGTTCTGGGGCACGGCTGCGTGGCTGGCGCTGGAATAAGTGCTGGCTCCGAGTTGCAAGGCCGGCGAATTGGTGCCTGCTGCCAGGGTGGCGGCAGAAGCCAGCAGGCTCACTGCGGCTCGCAAAGTGCTCGCTCCGTTCACATCCAACATAGTAGCAGGCGCGATTGTGCCGATGCCAACATTCGCCCCGGATTGGGCTATTAACGAGTTGCCGAGGGTCGAAGGCGTGGTCCAAACAGGTAAAAGACCGGCGGTCCCAGTCCCCGGCGCCTTTGGCGCGCCTCCGATGGGCAGAGGAAGTCCCACGGTTTGGGTAGCCTGGACCTGATCGGCGACAGTTGACTTCAGGTCTTCGTGGGTCACGTAATCATCCGCCGGGCGCCCGGCCAGGGTCTCGGCGTCCATGGACTTGAAGGCATAAGGGACAGCCGCCAGCAGGCTTCGCGCGGGCGACGTCGCATTGGCCACTTCGGCTACCGCATCCCCGCCCGAGGCTGCGATCAGCTGCGCCTCGATCGGGCGTGCCTCAATCCACCGCGCCTCGCCAGCCTGAAACAGCGCCTGCGGAAGTCCTTCGGCGCTGGTTGCCCCCAGCAGCACAGAATAGCGCCCATCGGCTCCAACCTTGACCGTCTGCGTCTCGTTCCATAGTGCAACCTCCCCAGCTGGATCCTGATAGAGCGCGAAGGACATCTCCACCATCCGCCCAGCCGCCTCCGGCATACTCCCCGTCCAGCGGACGATATTAGCCGTTGAAGCCGAGCCGGCGACTGCTGACGCATCCGTGGCAGCACTCTGCGCGCCGGCGGGCAGAGCCAGGGCGACAGCCAATATGGAGAACGACGCGCCGAGAGCCCAGAAAAATGTCGATTTCCGTGCAGTGCGGTCGAACCGTAGCCGTTTCTGGTTCTGCACGAAAGCTACATTTAGGTTAAGAAATGAGCGGATACCGATGAATGCGGCCATTGTGAGCCTCTCCCGACAAGGCCACCCAGTGGGATCGTGCAGGGGTCTTTCATTCCTTGTCTTCCTCTCGTTCATCGGCTTCGTTGGCCATTTGCTGATGGGATACCCCTAACCGAAGTAATATGGCCGTCCAGAATTAAAAACCTCTAATTCAGTCGGAGTTGTCCCGGCTCTGCCGGGGAGACAGGCTAGGTTATAATATAGAGCGTTGTGGATCGCTCGTTGCGAAAAGGTGAGATGAATACTTTTTTAGTAACTGGTGTTGCCGGCTTCATCGGCAGGTCAATCGCCGCGGAGTTACTCAGGCGTGGCAAACGAGTACGAGGTATTGACAACTTTACTACCGGCAAGCGAGAAAATCTGTGCGGGCTGGAGGCGATGGATTTCATTGAGGCGGATATCAACGATGCGGCGGCCATGGCAGAGGCATGCCGTGAGGTAGAGTGTATCTTCCATGAGGCCGCTATTCCTTCGGTCCCACGCTCCGTCGAAGATCCAGTATCCTCGAACCACGCTGGTGTCTCAGGGACAGTTCAGTTGTTGGTTGCGGCCAAGAACGCAAAGGTGCGTCGTGTCGTTTATGCAGGTTCCTCATCTGTATATGGCAATACGCTAACGCTACCGACGCCGACATCAGGCAGGCAAAGGAGTGACTTGGCTATGAGCCGCTCGTGCAGTTTAGGGAGGGTCTCGAGCGCACGATTGCCTGGTACAAGAGCATTGCCAAGTACACAAAATCTCAATGTGAGGGCATATGATGACCGTTGTGGCTGTGGATGGATTGCACGAAATCATTCAGAGAATTGAATCGCGCGAAGCCCGTATCGGCATTGTCGGCATGGGCTACGTGGGCCTGCCGCTTGCGCTGCTGTTCAGCGAGGAGCGCTTCGCAATTACCGGCTTCGATATCGATGCCCACAAGGTTGGCACGCTGAATAGGGGCGGGTCATACATTGTTCGCATTCCAGGCGCCGATATCCAGGCGGCCCAGAAGAATGGGTTTCAAGCAACTGCGGACTATACCCGGATTGGGGAGATGGATGTCGTCATCATTTGCGTGCCGACTCCACTGAACGAGCATCATGAGCCTGACCTCAGTTTCATAACCGAGACTGTGAAAGCCATGGCGCCCCATCTGCGACAAGGACAGCTCATTATCCTTGAAAGCACTACTTATCCTGGCACTACTGAGGAGGTTGTTGTCCCGCTGTTGGAGCAGGGGAATCCTTCCGGGCTCAGGGTAGCGAGGGACGCTGCGAGCCCTGGATTCTATGTGGCGTTTTCTCCCGAGCGGGAAGATCCGGGCAACGATACGGTCGCACGGCGCGATATTCCCAAGGTTGTGGGCGGCTGTGGACCGGTGGCGCAGGACTTGGCGTCCGCCGTTTACGCGACAATCTTCAACCGCACAATCCAGGTCTCATCGCCTGCCGCGGCGGAGATGACCAAGCTGCTTGAAAACATCTACCGCTGCGTCAACATCGCACTGGTCAACGAGCTAAAACAGCTCTGCATGCGTATGGGAATCGATATATGGGAGGTCATCGACGCCGCCAAGACGAAGCCCTTTGGGTTTCATGTTTTTTATCCTGGGCCTGGTCTTGGCGGCCACTGCATCCCCATCGACCCGTTCTATCTCTCGTGGAAGGCGAAAGAGTTCGATTTCCGCACGCGCTTCATTGAGCTGGCCGGCGAGATCAACGCCGACATGCCGTACTTCGTGGTCGAGAACGTGATGGAAGCCATGAGCCAACGCGGCAAGGCGCTCAGAGGCGCACGTGTGCTGGTCCTTGGGCTGGCCTACAAGCGCGATATCGACGACCTACGCGAATCGCCTTCACTTACCATCATTGAACTGCTGCAACAGCGCGGTGCGCTGGTTGAATACAATGACCCGTTCTTTGCGTCTGTCGGTCAGGGACGCAAATATGCGCTCAACATGAGCAGCACGCCGCTCGAGAGGGTCCCTGATTTCGATTGCGTGGTGATCGTGACGGATCACTCGCAATACGACTACCCGAAGATCGTGGAGAATTCCAAACTGGTGGTGGATACACGCAATGCGACCAAGGGAATCGTAGCCACGAATATCGTGCGGTGTTGACAGATGGTTCGAGATCGAGTTCCGGCCAGTAGGCGCGGGCTCGAACTATAGGAAAACCAAAATCACATTTCAGAGGTAGGTCAAAGCAATGGAAGCCCCTGCGGAGCATTGGAGCCGCGGCAGGCTGCTGTGTGTGGGTGTATCGCGGCTCAACGCAGCGCGAAGGGGACCTGGGGGCGCTTCAGGAGGGGCCATTGCTCTGTGCCAAGATGAGTGAGACAAGTAGATCCTGGACAATTACTGTAGGGTGGAGAAGCTGCCAACGCAGCGGGCGCCGCGGGGCCAGGCCCACGCCAGCCGGTTCCCGATTCCGAAGTGATTGCCCGACCGAGGCGGCGCCGCTTCACGGCAGAGTACAAGCAATCGATCACGGTGGACAACGGAACCGAGTTTGCCTCGAAGGCGATGGATCTGTGGGCCTACACCAACGGCGTGCATCTGTATTTCATCCGACCAGGGCGGCCGGTGGAGAACGGATATATCGAGAGCGTCAACGGCAAATTGCGCGGCGAATGCCTGAATGTCGAAGTCTTCTTTACCCTGGCCGATGACCGCCGGAAGTGTACACTAATTATTCCGCTGATACAAAATATCAGGCAGGCCACTGTGTTGCCGCGGCTTTAGAGCAGTTGGCAGTTCCGGTTTGCGAGGGGTCTTACTTTCCCAAGTATCAAGATCGAGACCTGGTGCATCCGCCAGAAGGGTGCTGACAACGAGCGCCACCACCGTCATCAGCGCCCAGGCAAGACTTGCCCTCCAGGTAGGCAAAAAGAATCGCACCGACCATTCACGGCATTCACGCCAGGAATGGTCGGTGCGATTCAACCTGCCCTCGATATGAGCTTCTGCTTTCCCTGTACCTCTACTACTGTGCGGTGTAGGTGTAGTCGGTAGACTGCCACTTGGCATTGATCATCTGATAGAGCCGCGCATACACTTTCACCCCATTGGTCGGCAGACCGCTCACGGTCTCAGTGGTTGCCGTCGTTCCACCCGAGTTATAAAGATTCGAAGAACCCACTCCGGTGGTGCCCAGTTCCAGTTGGTACTCCGTGGGGCCGGCCCCGGCCGTCCACGTGAAGGTCACGGTGGAACCAGCCAGCGTACTGCCCGGCGTGGGAGTCGTGAGCGCCGCCGGAACCAGCGTTCCGGCTTCCGTGTAGGTGTAGTCGTTAGACTGCCACTTTCCACTGATCAGCGAATAGAGCCGCGCGAATACCGTCACCCCGCCGGTCGGCAGACCGCTCACGGTTTCGGTGGTTGCCGTCGTTCCTCCCGAGTTATACAGATTCGAAGAACCCACTCCGGTGGTGCCGAGCCACAGTTGGTACGCCGCCGGGCCGGCCCCGGCCGTCCACGTGAAGGCCACGCTGGAACCTGACAGCACACTGCCCGGTGCGGGAGTCGTCAGCACCGGAGCTACCGGCGTTCCCGATTCGGTGTAGGTGTAGTCGGCAGACTTCCAGGCGCCGGCGATCTCCCAATAGAGCCGGGCGTACACCGTTACCCCGTTGGTCGGCAGACCGGTTACGGTCGTGGTGAAAGCCTTCGTTGAACCCGAGTCATACAGGTTGGACGATCCCACTCCGGTGGTGCCCAGCCAGAGTTGGTACTGAGTGACCTCAGTGCCGGCCGTCCACGCGAAGGTCACGGTGGAACCTGGCAGTACACTGCCCGGCGTGGGTGTGGTGAGCGCCGCTGGTACCAGCGTTCCGGCTTCCGTGTAGGTGTAGTCGTTAGACTGCCACTTTCCATCGATGAGCGACCAGAGCCGCGCATACAACGTCACCCCGTCGGTCGGCAGACCGCTCACGGTCTCGGTTGTACCCGTCGTTGATCCCGAGTCATACAGGTTTTTCGAGCCTACTCCGGTGGTGCCCAGCCACAGTTGGTATGCTGCCGGGCCGGCCCCGCCCGGCCACGCGAAGGTCACGGTGGAACCTGGCAGTACACTGCCCGGCGTGGGTGTGGTGAGCGCCGCTGGTACCAGCGTTCCGGCTTCCATGTAGGTGTAGTCGTTAGACTGCCACTTTCCATCGATGAGCGACCAGAGCCGCGCATACAACGTCACCCCGTCGGTCGGCAGACCGCTCACGGTCTCGGTTGTACCCGTCGTTGATCCCGAGTCATACAGGTTTTTCGAGCCTACTCCGGTGGTGCCCAGCCACAGTTGGTATGCTGCCGGGCCGGCCCCGCCCGGCCACGCGAAGGTCACGGTGGAACCTGGCAGTACACTGCCCGGCGTGGGTGTGGTGAGCGCCGCTGGTACGGGCGTTCCCGCTTCGGTGTAGGTGTAATCGGTAGACCGCCAGGCTCCGTAGATTTTCGAATAGAGCCGCGCGAATACCGTCACCCCGCCGGCCGGCAGTCCGGTTACGTTGGCTGATGTGGCCGTGATTCCACCGGAGTTATACAGGTTGTCTGAGCCCACTCCCGTGGTGCCTAGCCAGAGTTCATACGCTGTGGGCCCGCTACCGGATGTCCACGTGAAGGCCGCGCTGGAGCCAAGCACACTGCCCGGTGTGGGAGAAATGAGCGAAGCCTGTACCGGCGGGTTCGCCAGGCCGACGATGGTGTCGATCATGCCGCCGCTCACCTGGCGGACGCGATTGTTCTCAGTGTCCGAAAACAGAACCGTTGCTCCCGAGATGGCGACCGCGCCCGGCGTGTCAAGCCACGCGCTGGTGGAAGCGCTGCCGTCGCCGCTGAAGCCCTCGGCTCCGTTGCCGGCGATGGTGGTCACGTTGCCGCCGCCGATGGTGCGGATGCGGTCGTTGTCGCTGTCGGCCAGATAGACGTTGCCGGATGTATCCACCGCAACGCCGCGCGGACGCGCCAGCGCCGCCGATGCCGCGGGGCCATCCGCGGTGAATCCCTTCACGCCCGTCCCGGCCAGCGTGGTGATGAAGCCCGTAGTAAAGGTCACCAGGCGCACGCGCTGATTGTGCGTGTCGCCGATGTAGATATTGAACGCGGTATCGACCGCAACGCCGTTGGGCGAATCGAGGCCCGCTGCCGTGGCCGCGCCGCCGTCGCCCGAGTAGAACTGCTCGCCATCGCCGGCGACCGTGTTGATGGTCGTGCCGGCAATCTCGCGAATGCGGTGGTTGTTGGTGTCGGCAATATAGACATTGCCGTTCGAATCGACCGCGACCGCGGTGGGATAGTTCAGGGTGGCCACCGTGGCCGCCGCGCCGTCGCCGGAAAATCCCGCAACCCCGGTGCCCGCGACGGTGACGATGTTGCCACTCGATGCCACCACTTCGCGAACGCGGTTGTTGTGGGTGTCGGCTATATATATGTTGCCGTGGGAATCCACCGCAACGCCGGCGGGACGGTCCAGCAGCGCCGCCGTCGCCAGGCCGCCATCGCCGCCATAACCCTGCTCGCCGTCGCCGGCCACCGTGGTGATGATGCCGGCCAGGTTCACCTTGCGGATGATGTTCTCATCGGTATCGGCAATATAGAGGTTCCCGGCCGTGTCGTACGCCAGTCCATGCGACCGAGCGAGAGCGACGCTGGTCGCCTCCACGCCGCTGGGCGGAGCGCTCTGCGCCGAAGCTGAGAGACAACTCAGCATTGCAAAGAAGGCGAGCGTCATCCATGCTGCACTCTTCTTGATTCGATTCGACATTGCTTTCACCTCTGCCATTTTTCCCTACACCTGTACTCTGCCTGTCCGGCTCTGTTGCGATTCATTGCCTTGCGCCCCGGTCTCATCTCCGAGACCCGAAAAATGCTTTCCTGGGCTCGTCCGCTAGCCTACGGCACAAACAGCGTCGCCGGGTTGGCCACGATGGACGAAAGGTTCAGCGATGCCGCACCTATCTGGCTGGCCGTGGTTCCGGCGGGCAGCGACGACAGATCGAACTGGATCAGCGCCGTGCCGGTGCTGTTCACGTACAGGTTCGAGAGGGCTCCGTAGTTGGTCGCCGGGTGAGCGCTGTTCACATACGCGTCGCCCACCACCACGCCCTCTGTCGCATGGGCAGCGCCCGCCGACAGAACCGTCAGCATTGCCGCCGCCATCCACTTCATCCGCATCTCGATCGGCTTCTTCGCTCTCATTCTCATCCTCTCCGTCGACCTCTTCACTACCGGATCCGTTTCGATTTCCTTCCACTCTTGAATTGCTTCACTTAGCAACCGGGCCAGCGCGCCTGCGCCAAGGGCGCGGCTCGCGGCGCCCTAGCGGACAGCCCCCGCTCCGTTGAGCAGCACCGGAATCGCGAAGGGGGCCCCGAGATTTCCCTCACCATTGGCGGCGAGGGCGATGCCGATGAGTTGGCCAACGACAACGCCATCGATCGAGCTGCCAGTTGCGGCCGCGGCGTAGACTTCCGCGTTGGGAACTCTCCATTGATCGCTAAGATCGCTGCAGAACCCGATATTGTACGAACTAACCGCGACATAGTCCCCGGCAACGACCGGGGTGTCAAACTCGCAATAGGCGATGCCCGAGGTAGCCACCTGCACTGTTTGTCCCGCAGTGTATTGCACCTGCCCGGTGAAGGCGCCGTTGTTGGGATAAGCGACCGAGGCGGCGTTCGGGCCAACCACGATGCCGATGACTCCATGGAGGGTTCCGGCCGGCGAGTCGCTTATCTGCGCATAACAGCAATCATAAGGACCGCCAAGCACGAAAGAGGCATTCCATGCCGCGCTTCCGGGAGGTGTGACAATCACCTCGGGCGCGAATTCGCTGCATGTGCTGGCGCAAACAAAAGGAAGAGTGGTTGGCGCCGCCGGGCCAGATGGTCCTGTAGGCCCAGCGGGGCCGGTCGGTCCGGTGGGGCCTTGTGGGCCAGTTGAGCCCGTCGCACCGGTTGCGCCAGCTGGAATGGTGAAATTGAATACTGCCGCGCCGCTGGTCCCGGAGTTGATCGCGCTCGCACTCGATCCCGCCGCGCCGGTGGCCGTCGATCCAACAGCAATCGTCGCCGCTGCTCCATTCGCGCCAGGTGTCCCGGCCGGTCCCTGCGAAGTCACAGTGATGTCAAGATGCGCCACGTGGCTGGTCTCGTCGTTCTCTTTGGAATCGAGCACAATGTCGCCCGATGACGTACTCAGCGCCACGCCGAAGTTGCTTGATGGCGTCGTCACCCAGCCCTGCACCAGCGAGGTGATGTCGATGACGACGAATTGCTGCGCCGCCGCGGGCGTGAACGTGGCCACCAGCACGCCCGGCGAGGGCATCGTGGCATATGTCACCGTCGACTCGCTCCACGCGCCGTTGACCGCCTGAACGCTCACCAGGCCCGACGCGTTGATCCGGTTCACATACAGCTTCAGCGTCGCCGCGCCGATCTGGCTGGCCGTGGTGCCGGCGGGCAGGGACGACAAGTCGAACTTGATCAGCGCCGTGCCGGTGCTGTTCACGTACAGGTTCGAGAGAGCTCCGTAGTTGGTCGCCGGGTGAGCGCTGTTCACATACGCGTCGCCCACGACGGTGCCGTCGGTCGCATGCGCCGCGCTTGCCGACAGAACCGTCAGCATTGCCGCCGCCATCCACTTCATCCACATACGCTGGGTCATCTTGATCCTGTTGCCTTCATTCGTTCTCTCACCGCGTTCGCCAGAGGCCTATTGTGCCTGGCTCCAAACCATCTCCACCGTGGCAGCATCTTCACGGGTCGCATGAAAGCCCAGCCGCTCATAAAGCCTTCGCGCGGGATTCCGCGGCGCAACCTGCAATTCCAGCTTGACTCCCGCCGCCGCGGCCTGTTGCTGGCACTGCTTCAGCACCCTCGTTCCCAGCCCCCGGCCGCGATGCGCCGCCAGCACGGCAATGTCCAAAATCCGCCAGCAATCCGGCTTGCCGTCCAGCAGCAACCGGCCTACCGGCGTCCCATCGTCCCCTCCGTCATCCACGCAGAGAATCGAATCCGCCGCTTCCGGGTATTGCGCCGCGTAGGTCATCTTGCGTCCGCGGTATTGCATTTCGATCAGCGGGTGCAATTGCGCCTCTCCCAATCCAGTCGCGGCCAACTGCGCGGCCTTGTCCTCGGCAAAGAGCGCGAACAGCAGCGGTTCGTCCCCGGGTCCGGCCTGGCGCAGACTCTCCGTGGAGTCTTCCTTTCAGTTTCTGCAATCCCACGCATGATGCGGGAAGGGAGCGGACCCGCAACGCCCGTTCTCCTCCTTGAAGATGAGTGGCAGGTTAGCCGCGCGAGGGGAAGATTCCCACCAGCGCGATAATGAAATTCACCGTCAGGTACGGCTGGATATTCGGGTGCGATTGATTGCCGCCAGCGATGGAAACCGCACTGGGCGCCAGTGTTCCCGTCGCGGCCGCTGTGGTGTAGGTATGGGTGAGAACCGGAGATCTGTCAGCGGTGGCGGTTTCCGCCAATATCCCATTGGTTGGGTTCGCGTTGATGCCGGGCTGATTGTTGACGTTGACCAGGTGGTTGTGCGTCGGCATCTGGTTGCTCAGCAGCGTAACATTCTCCGTGCCGCCGTTTTGGCCGATGACATACGGACTCAGGCCGGCTCCCGAACCCGGATGGATGGGAACCCTTCCCTGTAGGTTCGGCAGATTGAAATTCGTGGTGCCGTTGCCGCCGTAAGTGGTTCCCAGCAGCGAGAACAACGCGGCATATTGCTGGATGGACATGGTTTGTCCGTTGCACAATGCCCAGCCCGAGGGCGCAAAATTGAACCCGACCATCCTGATCTCTCCCAGAAATGGATCCATGCTTCTTCTCCTTTCGTGATGCTGCGTTGGTTTCCACGCCGCGAAATTCACTGCTCGCGTCAAGTTGACATCCGATGAATGTCAGCGGCTCCCGTGAGCCTGGGTTTCAAAGGCAACGGGCGAAGCAGGTTCTGCCGCCCGCTGCCGTCGCGTGCTTACCGGGATTTGATCCCGGTAAGCGAGCTCATCCCGCCGGCTACTGACAAATCAGACCGACGGTGATCTTTTGATACGGATTGACATTGGACTCTTTGAATCCAATCGAGATCAAATTCCCGGCTGCGACGGCGAAGGTATGCGTCGTGTCGCTGCTGGAGGCGTTATTGCCGTCGGTTGTGACGCTTGCCTGCATTGAGGTTGCAGAGCCGTTCAAGTAGACCGTGATGGTAGTCGTGTCAGAGGCCGGAGCGTCGTAGTTGTCCACTGAGATATTCAATGCCTTCATAGTGCAGGAAGAGGGCGCAGTCATAAAGTTGTCGGCAGTTCCGCCCGAAATCGACGTCTGGGTATCGAAAGTGCCGGTAATGTAGCCAATCGGGGTAAAGAAATAGGTCGTATTGTCAAGCTCGCTGGGCGGCCCTTCATTGACGAGCACAAGCAAGGTATAAAACGCGTTGAGTCCTATCCCTTGTCCCGCCGGACCCGCCGGGCCGGTTGAGCCTGTCGTGCCGGGATTCCCCATATTTCCTTGCGCCCCGGTTGCGCCAGTGTCGCCCTTCGGACCGGCAGGCCCGGTCGCTCCCGTCGCGCCAGTGGGTCCGGCAGGGCCGGTCCCGCCAGTTGAACCTGTTGCGCCAGTGGGTCCGGCTGGGCCGGTCCCGCCAGTTGAACCCGTTGCGCCAGTGGGTCCGGCTGGGCCGGTCCCGCCAGTTGAACCCGTTGCGCCAGTGGGTCCGGCTGGGCCAGTCCCGCCAGTTGAACCCGTTGCGCCGGTTGCCCCGGCCTGCGCCACAAGATCCCAGTAGGCATTGTTTCCGCCGACTGTCGGCAGATTCCCCGTATTGCCGGCGGCGATCGAGATATAGCTGGAGCTTGGGACGGTGCCGTCGGTGTAGGAGACCGAATCGCCGATGTTGTAGGTCGTCGCGGCGTTGTAAAGGCCAAGGAAGTTGACCAAGCCCGTCGCGCCGGTTGTGCCAGTGGGTCCGGCTGGGCCGGTCCCGCCAGTTGAACCCGTTGCGCCAGTGGGTCCGGCTGGGCCGGTCCCGCCAGTTGAACCTGTTGCGCCAGTGGGTCCGGCTGGGCCTTGCGCGCCGTCCGCGCCGGTTGCTCCCGTCGCGCCGGTTGCCCCGGCCGGCCCCTGCGAGGTCACAGTGATGTCAAGATGCGCAACGTGGCTGGTCTCGTCGTTCTCTTTGGAATCGAGCACAATATCGCCCGAGTTGGTGGTCAGAGCGATGCCGTAATTGCTCGATGGCGTCGTCACCCAGCCCTGCACCAGCGAGGTGATGTCGATGACGATGAACTGCTGTGCCGTCGCGGGCGTGAACGAGGCTACCGCCGAGCCCAGCGTGGGCATCGAGCTATAGGTCACCGTGGACTCGCTCCACGCGCCGTTTACCGGCTGAATGCTCACCAGGCCCGACGCGTTGATCCGGTTCACATACAGCTTCAGCGAGGCCGCGCCGATCTGGCTGGCCGTGGTTCCGGCGGGCAGAGACGACAGGTCGAACTGAATCAATGCCGTGCCGGTGCTGTTCACGTACAGGTTCGACAGGCCGCCGTAGTTGGTCGCCGGGTGAGCGCTGTTCACATACGCGTCGCCCACGACGGTGCCGTCGGTCGCATGCGCCGCGCTTGCCGACAGAACCGTCAGCATTGCCGCCGCCATCCACTTCATCCACATACGCTGGGTCATCGTTGATCTCCTGATTGCCTTCTCTGGCGCCGAATGCGCACACGATGCCCGCGCACAGGAACACGCTATGCCTGCACACAGGCACAGTGCACCTTCGGCAGCGCGCATCTGCCCTGATCTTGAAATAAAGCCAAAAGCGGTGTCACAACGGAATACCGGCATGACACATGTAAGGGAACGGTGAATGAGGCGTCAACTAAGGGAACGGGGAATGAGGCGTCAACTGTGACGCTCATCACTGATATATCCGAAACCGCGTGGTATATGCAAGTATTTTTTTGTATTTTTTTGCCGGCCCATACTCCCTCCCCGGCTACAGCTTGTTAAGAAAGCTGCGATTCTTCCCTGGTAACCTATTCATTCAACGATGCTTATAGTGCAACTTTTGGCCTGGTCTGCTTGCTATTCCGGAGCGCTTTCGGGTGCCCTTGCGGTTGTTTCCTTACAAGCAACTGACTCCACCCGAACGAACACTCCGCCAAAAATGGGGTGCCCGGCCCGGCGTCAAGCCCGGGGTTCGTGGTTTCCCGGGTTTCAGAATCGAGACGTGGGAAACTGGCGAACACAAGCCTGCTTCCGAAGTGGACAATTGCGATTCAACCTGCCCTGGAACTGAGAGTTGGTTCTCCTTCCAACCTTTAGCCTCGCGCCACGCAGGGTGAGCGCGGCGCGAGGCCATCGGGTTCGCTACTGTGCCGTGTAGGTGTAGTCGGTAGACTGCCACTTGGCATCGATCATCTGATAGAGCCGCGCATACACTTTCACCCCGGTTGTCGGCAGACCGCTCACGGTCTTGGTGGTAGCCGTCGTCGAACCCGAGTCGTACAGGTTGTACGAGCCCACCCCGGTGGTGCCCAGCCACAGTTGGTACTCCGCCGGCCCGGCCCCGCCCGTCCACGTGAAGGCCACGCTGGAACCAGCCAGCACACTGCCCGGCGTGGGAGAAGTGAGCGCCGCCGGCGCCAGCGTCCCGGCTTCGGTGTAGAGGTAGTCGGTTGACTGCCACTTTCCACTGATGAGCTGATAGAGCCGCGCGAACACTGTCGCCCCATTGGTCGGCAGGCCTCTCACGGTCTTGGTGGTAGCCGTCGTCGAACCCGAGTCGTACAGGTTGTGCGAGCCCACCCCGGTGGTGCCCAGCCACAGTTGGTACTCCGCCGGCCCGGCCCCGCCCGTCCACGCGAAGGCCACGCTGGAACCAGCCAGCACGCTGCCCGGCGTGGGAGAGGTGAGCGCCGCCGGCGCCAGCGTCCCGGCTTCGGTGTAGAGGTAGTCGGCAGACTGCCACTTTCCATCGATGAGCTGATAGAGCCGCGCGTACACCGTCACCCCGGTGGTCGGCAGACCGTTCACGGTCTCGGTCGTAGCCGTCGTCGAACCCGAGTCGTACAGGTTGTGCGAGCCCACCCCGGTGGTGCCCAGCCACAGTTGGTACTCCGCCGGCCCGACCCCGCCCGTCCACGCGAAGGTCACGCTGGAACCAGCCAGCACACTGCCCGGCGTGGGAGAAGTGAGCGCCGCCGGCGCCAGCGTTCCGGCTTCGGTGTAGAGGCAGTCGGTATGCTGCCAGCCTCCATCGATGAGCTGATAGAGCCGCGCGTACACCGTCACCCCGTTGGTCGGCAGACCGCTCACGGTCTCGGTTGTACCCGTCGTTGAACCCGAGTTATACAGGTTGGACGAGCCCACCCCGGTGGTGCCCAGGTAGAGCTGATACGCCTCCGGTCCGGTGCCGGTCGACCACGTGAAGGCCACGCTTGAACCGGCCAGCACGCTGCCCGGTGCGGGAGAAGTGAGCGCCGCCAGTACCGGCGTTCCGGCTTCGGTGTAGGTGTAGTCGGTAGACTGCCAGATTCCGCCGACCTTCGACCAGAGCCGGGCGTAGACCGTCACGCCGTTCTCGGGCAGGCCGCTCACGGTCTTGGTGGTAGCCGTCGTCGAACCCGAGTCGTACAGGTTGCTCGAGCCCACTCCGGTGGTGCCCAGGTAGAGTTCATAGAGCGTGACACCGCCGCCGGTTCCGGTTGTCCATGCGAAGGTCACGCTGGAGCCTGCCAGCGTACTGCCCGGCGTGGGAGACGTGATCGCGGCGGTGCCCCGGACTTCAATTCCCATGACTACGGGTTGGTTTGCGGCGCCGTTGGTGAACGCGATCACGATCTGGCCGCTGCTGTTGGCGGTGGCCGTGAACTGCTCGACCAGAGCCGTGTTTTTTCCGACCTTGGCATAAATGTCAAGGTTGGTGAGCACGGGGGCGCCGTTGATGGCCACGTTGAACTTACGGCCCCCCGCCGCGGTGAAATAGCTCTCGGTGAAGTGCAGCAGAACCGTGTACTGAGCGTTGGCCGTCAGACCCGGAATGGTGTAGGTGATGGTTCCGTTCCGCCCGTTCTGATACACCCCCATGGGCGCAGCATTGGCGCCGGGTTGGGTCAGATCGATAGTGGACGTATTCTTGCTGTTAAGCGCTCCGCCAACGAAGTCTTCGTCCGCGACGAAGGAGTAGTCGCCGCCGTTCGCGTTGCTTTGCGCCGGACCGCCGCAAGCGATGGCCACGATTTCAGGGCTGGTAACTCCCGTCGCCAGCGTGGCGGTGGTTGCCTGGTTCGAGGCCGCCGAGTTGCCGTACGCGTCCACCGCTTCAACTACGTAGTAGTAGGTGGTCAAGTCTGTGAGGCCGGTGACGGTGTAGCTGTTGCTGGTCAGCCCGCTGGCGATCAGGTTGCCCGATCCCGGAGTGAAGCCGCTGGTGGTGCTGCCGTAGACGTTGTAGCCGGTGATGGTGCAGTTGGCTGGAGGCAGGGTATCCGCCGTCCAGACCAAGCCGATGACGCTGGAGGAGGAGGCCGCCGCCGCCAGTTCAGTTGGCGCCGCGGGAACCACGCTGCAAGTGACTGGCGTGGTTGGCGTGTACCAACGAACGTAGTCCACCAACATCGGTTGCGCCGGACTGGCCAGGCCGCTGGTCGATCCACCCAGCGTGCCGCCGACCGCCACATTCAAGATCACGAACATGCTTTGATTGAATGGCCAGGTATCTCCCGAGGGAAGGCTGCTGGGGGTAATACTCAGGAACGGTGCTGTTGGGTCATCCACATAGGTCTGCAGCGAGTTCTCCGCCCAAATTAACCCATAGGTATGGAAGGCAGTGTTCCCCGCTTCTCCGCTGGGGAAAGTATAACGTCCTCCTACCCCGCTCCCTCCAGTCTTGGTCGTGTGAGCCGTTGAAATGTCCCCTGTGGTGCCTTCGCCGTTATCAACTTGCGGGGACCAGTCCTCCATGATGTCCTCTTCGCCGCAACCGGGCCACGGAACGGTGGTGATGTCGCTGCCCAGGGTCCACCATGCGGCCCAGAGACCTTGGGTTGTCGTATCGGGGAGCTCGATGCTGGCTACGAGTATGCCGTAGGTAAAGTTTTCCTTCGTTTCCGTATTCATGCGGCCCGATAGCCACGCTCCATTCTCATTGATCGGCCGGATCACCAGATGCCCGCTGCCGTCGATGTAGATCGGGGCGGTGGAAGCGCTAAAGGTTGTGGGACACTGGGACGGATTGCCCGCGTATCCCGCAGGCCCGCAGTAAACTTCCGCCTCGGCGTTGCCCCAGCCGCCTCCTCCGAGGTCAAACTTCCACACCGTGGTGTCTGGGGAACCCGCGACGCCGTTGAATTCGTCGCACCATTGCGGCGTGTAGATCGTTGTCCCGATCGTAATGTTGGCAACGCCGGTGCAACCGCCAGATGGTTGCGCATAGGCAACGGCTGGACACGAAGTTAAAGCGAAGATCAGCGGCGTCACAAACAGCGTGGCCACAAAGATTTGTCTCAATTTGCTTGAATAACGTTTCACGTGGATCCTCTTTGCCTCTCGGCTGCTAAACAGTATACTACCAGTTGCCTCCGTTCGCGATCTTTCTAGCATCCATTCCAACGCCAAATACCCGGTCGTGCCGGGCTGGGCCGTCTCCCAGATCAAGAAGCCATCATTTTGCCTCATACCGGGGTCAAGCTCTACTTCGCCGACCCGCACGCGCCCTGGCAGCGCGGAATCAATGAAAACACCAAGGGACTCATCCGCCAGTTCCTGCCTCAAGGAGAAGACCTCAGCATCCACTCATAGGAAGAACTCGACAAATTCGCCTGGCTGCTCAACGCAAGACCAAGAAAGTCCCTGGGCTGGAAATGTCCCGCCGAACTCTTCCTGCCAGATTTCGACTTCGTGAAATACTGCTCACAATTCTTTGCACTTCGAAGTTGAAACCGGCGTGCCAAAGCACCGGGGGCCTCTCCACATGTGGAGAGACCCCCGGCGGTTTCGTGCAGTTATTGAATGGCTTACTTCACCGTAAGTGAGAATGTTGCGGTTTGCTGCAACGTGCCAGACGTTGCAGTTACCGTGACCGTTGACGTAACAGGTGTCCTACTGGAAGAGCCGCCGCCTGGCCAGAGACTACGAACGACTCGAACAAACCCCGGCCTGCACGATTCTCAAAACACCACACTATCTCTGAAAATGCCGTAAGCACCACGCGCTTCATCTCGCGTTCGCTGACGTTGTTGTCGAAGAGGAGGCCAACAACGCGGCCTGCCCCCCCAGAATCTTCCGCTCTCCTTACCAATGAGATTCAGGTTCAGGTAAAGTCGAGGCCTCACGCCACGCGCGGTGAGCGCGGCGCGAGGCCATGGGGTCTACTACTGTGCGGTGTAGGTGTAGTCGGTCGACTGCCAGACTCCGTTGATCATCTGGTACAGCCGCACATACACTTTCACCCCGGTTGTCGGCAGACCGCTCACGGTCTCAGTGGTTGCCGTCGTTCCACCCGAGTTATAAAGATTCGAAGAACCCACTCCGGTGGTGCCCAGTTCCAGTTGGTACTCCGCCGGCCCGTTCCCGCCCGTCCACGCGAAGGTCACGGTGGAACCAGCCAGCGTACTGCCCGGCGTGGGGGTCGTGAGCGCCGCCGGAACCAGCGTTCCGGCTTCCGTGTAGGTGTAGTCGTTAGACTGCCACTTTCCACTGATCAGAGAATAGAGCCGCGCGAACACCGTCACCCCGCCGGTCGGCAGACCGCTCACGGTTTCGGTGGTTGCCGTCGTTCCTCCCGAGTTATACAGATTCGAAGAACCCACTCCGGTGGTGCCGAGGTCCAGTTGGTACTCCGTGGGCCCGTCCCCAGCCGACCACGCAAAGGCCACGCTGGAACCCGACAGCACAGTGCCCGGCGTGGGAGAAGTCAGCGCCGCCAGCACCGGTGTTCCCGCTTCGGTGTAGGTATAGTCGGCAGACTTCCAGACTGCGTTGATTTCCCAATAGAGCCGGGCGTACAATTTTAGCCCGTAGGTTGGCAGGCCGGTTACGGTCTCTGTGGTACCCGTCGTTGATCCCGAGTTATACAGGTTTTTCGAGCCTACTCCGGTGGTGCCCAGCCACAGTTGGTATGCCGCCGGGCCGGCCCCGGCTGTCCACGTGAAGGCCACGCTGGAACCTGACAGCACACTGCCCGGTGCGGGAGTCGTCAGCACCGGAGCTACCGGCGTTCCCGATTCGGTGTAGGTGTAGTCGTTAGACTGCCACTTTCCATCGATGAGCGACCAGAGCCGCGCATACAACGTCACCCCGTCGGTCGGCAGACCGGTTACGGTCTCTGTTGTACCCGTCGTTGATCCCGAGTTATACAGGTTTTTCGAGCCCACTCCGGTGGTGCCCAGCCACAGTTGGTATGTTGCCGGGCCGGCCCCGCCCGGCCACGCGAAGGTCACGGTGGAACCTGGCAGTACACTGCCCGGCGTGGGTGTGGTGAGCGCCGCTGGTACCAGCGTTCCGGCTTCCGTGTAGGTGTAGTCGTTAGACTGCCACTTTCCATCGAAGAGCGACCAGAGCCGCGCATACAACGTCACCCCGTCGGTCGGCAGACCGCTCACGGTCTCGGTTGTACCCGTCGTTGATCCCGAGTTATACAGGTTTTTCGAGCCCACTCCGGTGGTGCCCAGCCACAGTTGGTACGAAGTGGGCCCGTAGCCGGGCGACCACGTGAAGGTCACGCTGGAGCCTGCAAGCACACTCCCTGGTGCCGGAGTGATAAGCGCCGCCGGCATGGGCGTGCCGGTCTCGGTGAAGCTGGCCGGAGCGCTTGCTCCAGTCACGCTGGCTGTGACGGCGAGAGCGCCAATGGCGCTTGGCTGCGCGGTAATCTGCGCCTGGCCGAGGGAGTTGGTGACTGCCGTGTTTCCAGACGGGAAGCTGACGCCGGTTCCCGTAAATGTGACTGATGCATCCGGCACCAGGTTGCCGTACGCGTCCTGCACGATGACAGTCAGTGGATTGGTGAACTCAGCGCCGTACTGCGCTGTCTGGCCGGAACCGCCGATCTCCGCAATGCTGGCCGCGGAGCCAACAGGAGTTGAGACGCTGGCCTGGTTGGAAGGCAGCGAGGTAAACAACCCGTCATTGGCTTCCACCTGATAGTAGTACGTCGTCAGGGGCATGAGCGAGGCGTCCGCATACGACGTGCCTGAGGTGGTGGTGATCAGATTGCTGGCCGAGGGTGTGAACCCGGAGATGGTGCTGCGGAATACTTCATACACCACGCCGGAGGTTGAACTTGCGTCCCAACTGATATTCGCCTGCGTGTCGGAGGCGCTGGAAGCGGCGAGGTTGGTTGGCGCGGCAAGCGCAGCAGGCATGTTGCTGCCCGTGCCGACCTGGATACCGTTGACCGTGGGGTTATTCGCGGCGCCGATCGTAAACAGAATCGAGATTTTTCCGTTGGCGTCCGCGAACGTGTAGAACGATTGGACATTGGCTATGTTAGCGCCGCCCGTGGTGGCGTAGATGTCAAAATTACTCAGAACTGCCGCGCCGTTGATTGCAACATTGAATTCGCGATAGCCGACTTTACCGCCGTTGGTATAACCGGTCCCGGTTTGAACGAAGTTCTCATTAAAGTCAAGAGCCACGATGTAGCTTGCGCCGGGCGTAAGGCCAGGAATGGTGTAAGTGAATGGGCCGCCGTGGGTGTACGAGTTAAACACGTTGTTCGGAACCCAATTCACGATGCCGGTGGGATTGTTGATCGCCACAGACTTTACCGACAGAGTGGTGGTGCCTGACAGGTAAGTGGCTGTATCGTAGACCCAATTTTGTCCCGATGTTGTCGGGATTGTGTTGTAGGATGCGTTGGTACATGCGGCAGCGTTCAAGCAACCGGAGTCAATGCTCACGTTATAAGAAGTGATTTGTTCGCCGTGGTTGGCAGTTGTTGTGGCGCTAGCCTGATTTGAGGCCGACGATAAGCCAGCGACGTCACTCGCTTCCACAACATAGTAGTATGGCGTTCCGGCAACTGCGGTAGTGTCCGCAAACGACGTGCCCGTCACGCTGGTCGCCACCTGATTGGCGGTAGAGGGCGTAAAGCCGCTCGTCGTCGAACGGTATACCGAATAAAGAGCGCCCGGAGTCGAACTCGCCGTCCAGGTGAGATTGACCTGCTTTGAAGCTACTGCATAAGCTTCAAGATTCGCAGGCGCCGCAGGGCAGTTCGTCGAGCAGGGTGCGCCATAGAATGGCACGTAGCTGCTGGTGGAGCCTGATTTAGCCACGGTGCCAACATTGTCGATCGTGGCAGTGATTTGCCCGCTTCCGGTGAGGAAGTCCGTCATGGCATCGGTCACGCTCACTCCGGGGACATAAGGCACAGTGATCCCGTTGTCTTCAGTGATGGCGATCCCTTGACTGAAATAGGAGTAACACCCAGGCCGTACGCTGTGTGCGACGTAACCGAGTTGGAGACCACGTAGGACGGGTAGCCGTTCGCGCTGCCATCCATCCACGCGCCCTGGCTTGGAACATCATAGGGCAGCTCGCTCTGATAGAAGATCGTCTCGCCGCCGTTGCCATTCCATACAACCTGGGCTCCTTCGTAGTGCTCGACGAATAGGCCCAGCGCCGTAACGTTGTCGCCATTCACAATAACGCCGTTTTCGCCGGCGTTGCCCGTCCAGATAGGAGAAGCTCCTGCGCCGTGATCCGCGCGCCATGCCCAGATGTTGTCGAGGATGACGTTATCGCTGTCGATTTCCAGGCTGGTTGCCGCAGTGCCCACTTCGGCTCCGCCAATGCGGAAGAAGACATCGTTGATGGTGATCGGATTGCTCTGATGGCTGACTCTTGCCGAGCCCTGAACACCGATCTGCATGAGCACCGGCGAGGAGACCGGGCCGGCGTCGATAATCAATCCGGCAATCTGCACGCCATCCACATCGGCAACCGTAATCGCGGCTGATCCCGTCTGCGGAATGAGTGTGGCATAGCCGAGTCCCAGCACGATGGTGTTGGGGTTGGTGATGTTGATCGAGCCGCTGTACTCGTAGATGCCCGGAGTCAGAATGAGGTTCTGGCCATTCGCCAGGGCCGTATTGATGTCCGAGAGCGAGTTCGAGGGCTGCGCGATGAAAAAGCTGCTGATGGGAAGCGTGTATCCCGGCTCACTGCCGGTGGATGTGGCTGTGCCGGAGGCGCCGGCCCAGGTTGTGCCGGACGAATTGGTCAGCGCCGCAGGCACAAACACGTTGTAGTTGCCGCTGCCATCCACATAAAGGAAGGGCTTTTCGCGGCTGACCGGAGTCGTGGGAAGCACCGTATACTTAAGGGTCGGGTAGTTAGTCGCCGGCGCACCCTGCACGCCGGAGAAGACCATATTCCAAACGTCTCCTGTCCAGCTTCCAATCGTGCTGTTGCGCGTATACCATTGCTGCTGCGAGCAGCCGGCGACATTGCCGGTGACAACCGTATTGCTGATAAATCCGCCGCTGGCGTAGCCGCAGCTGGTGTTCGTCAGCTCCAATCCACCGGAGTTATCCACAATCATGCGCCGGAAGGGCGAACCCTGCGATACGCCCCACTGATAGGAGCCCGAGGGCGCAGTGATCCGCATATTCTCAATGGAACGCCAGAAATTGGTCGTTATATTCCCACTGGAATCCGTCTGATTCGTGTTCAAATAGCCTTGATTGATGTGAACGGCGCTGGGAATCGCGCCCAAGCCGGCCACGGACTCGTAATAGCCAACCTCAGCCTCAACACCGGTGTAGGTCCCCGGCATGAAGAGCACTGCATAGCGACTATTGCTGAACTGGGCGGCGCCAGCACTCGGCGAACTCGACGCACTCAACCCGCTCAACGAGGAATTGATTGCAGTGCTCGACATCGTTGTGTCGTAGATGTAGACGTTCGGGCCAAAGATGGATGAAGTGTTTTGAGCCGAGGCCTGAAGCCCCCCCGAAAGTGTGATTGCGAAGATCAGGCCAAGAAATAGCATAATGCTGATTCCAAAGCTTTTGCCGTCATTGAGAAGCGTGCCGCGATTTTTCATCAGAGTTTTCCTCGCTACGAATTGTTTGCGAACGCAGCGCCCAGGGGGGGTAGGGCGCATTTCGACGCATAAAGCCGATTGGAGCATACTAAGCATACAGAGAGCAATACCACTTTCTTCCAATACAAGATGAGCCTGAAGAGGCGGTCATGCTGGGATGTGAACATCTGCACGCACACAGCAGAAGAGTGGACTCTGGAAGCGATTGGCCGGTTCGTTGCGGCCAGCGGAGAGATCCGTTTTGAGGCCGAAAACCGCCCGCAACTCTATGAATGGATGGAGCGAGTGCTGGTCGAGCAGGAGTATCCGCAGTTGCGCAAGGCGTCGCGGGCCTGACCCCTGATCTCTGACCGCTGCTATAGTCAGGAATTTCCCCGAAAAACTCCCCCTAACCAAGGTGAACCAGGAATATTCGCTCTATCTTCTATCACTTCTAAAAATGACTACTGAGAGATTTGCAGTCGTTCGACCATTATCCGGTAACCTGAACCTCTCCGATGTCCGAAAAACCGGACAGCGCCAGCTCTCCACTTTGCCCAAAACCAGCGCGACACTGAATTCTAGACACTTTCCAAAATTCGATTGCGTGATGTGATTCTTCATCCGATTGTCTCACTTCAATGTCAGAAGTCCGGTGCGCCGAACGGAGTCCGGGAGGCATCGCCTCAGGGATCCGGGAAACGCTTTATAAAGCAAAACAGGGGAGAACACCTTTGTGGACTCGAATTGTAGAACGGTTAGCGCTCAATGAGCAAGGGCGCTTCCAATAGACTCAGGGCCGATACTACTGTGCCGTGTAGGTGTAGTCGGCAGACTTCCAGGCTCCGTTGATCCACGAATAGAGCCGCGCGTAGACCGTCTGCCCATAGGTCGGCAACCCCGTCACGCTGGCGGAAAGTGCCATCGTGCCGCCCGAGTTATAGATGTCGTGCGATCCCACTCCGGTGGTGCCCACATAGAGTTCGTACTCAGTGACCCCTCCTCCGGCCGTCCACTGGAAGGTCGCGCTCGAACCTGTCAGCGTACTACCCGGTGTGGGGCTGGTGAGCGCCGCAGCCACTGGTGCTCCGGACTCCGTGTAGGTGTAGTCGGCAGACTGCCAGGCTCCGTTGATGTACGACCTGAGCCGGACGTAGACCGTCTGCCCATAGGTCGGCAGCCCCGTCACGCTGGCGGAAAGTGCCATCGTGCCGCCCGAGTTATAGATGTCGTGCGTTCCCACTCCGGTAGTGCCCACATAGAGTTCGTACTCAGTGACCCCTCCTCCGGCTGTCCACTGGAAGGTCGCGCTCGAACCTGTCAGCGTACTACCCGGTGTGGGGCTGGTGAGCGCCGCAGCCACCGGCGCTCCGGACTCCGTGTAGGTGTAGTCGGCAGACTGCCAGGCTCCGTTGATGTACGACCTGAGCCGGACGTAGACCGTCTGCCCATAGGTCGGCAGCCCCGTCACGCTGGCGGAAAGTGCCATCGTGCCGCCCGAGTTATAGATGTCGTGCGTTCCCACTCCGGTGGTGCCCACATAGAGTTCGTACTCAGTGACCCCTCCTCCGGCTGTCCACTGGAAGGTCGCGCTCGAACCTGTCAGCGTACTACCCGGTGTGGGGCTGGTGAGCGCCGCAGCCACCGGTGCTCCGGACTCCGTGTAGGTGTAGTCGGCAGACTGCCAGGCTCCGTTGATGTACGACCTGAGCCGGACGTAGACCGTCTGCCTATAGGTCGGCAGCCCCGTCACGCTGGCGGAAAGTGCCATCGTGCCGCCCGAGTTATAGATGTCGTGCGATCCCACTCCGGTGGTGCCCACATAGAGTTCGTACTCAGCGACCCCTCCTCCGGCCGTCCACTGGAAGGTCGCGCTCGAACCTGTCAGCGTACTACCCGGAGTGGGGCTGGTGAGCGCCGCAGCCACCGGCGCTCCGGACTCCGTGTAGGTGTAGTCGGCAGACTGCCAGGCTCCGTTGATGTACGACCTGAGCCGGACGTAGACCGTCTGCCTATAGGTCGGCAGCCCCGTCACGCTGGCGGAAAGTGCCATCGTGCCGCCCGAGTTATAGATGTCGTGCGATCCCACTCCGGTGGTGCCCACATAGAGTTCGTACTCAGCGACCCCTCCTCCGGCCGTCCACTGGAAGGTCGCGCTCGAACCTGTCAGCGTACTACCCGGAGTGGGGCTGGTGAGCGCCGCAGCCACCGGCGCTCCGGACTCCGTGTAGGTGTAGTCGGCAGACTGCCAGGCTCCGTTGATGTACGACCTGAGCCGGACGTAGACCGTCTGCCCATAGGTCGGCAGCCCCGTCAC
>Ga0224534_1000016_pt1 | contig 126536 bp, 110 predicted proteins | sample 714E12024metaG_FD_172012 | JGI IMG/M metagenome (GOLD analysis project Ga0224534, IMG submission 172012) | Peat soil microbial communities from Stordalen Mire, Sweden - 717 E1 20-24 | ecosystem: Environmental > Terrestrial > Soil > Wetlands > Peat | place: Sweden: Norrbotten County, Stordalen... | reverse complement strand
CGCATTGTCGGCGATGGGCCACTCTTCAACCGGCCCAGTCTTCGACCAAGCCACCCGACCCATCGGGGCGAAAAACCGGAATCGAACCCAACGCGCGCACCATGAGCGCATCCTCGCCGAGCGAACTGCGCCAGACCGACGCCTCGGTGACCAGTGTTCCAATGACCACGATTTCCGCACCGATACTGCGCAGCAGACGCAAGGCGGCGCCGGTCGAGGCGCCCGTGGAGATCACGTCGTCGACGATGGCGACTCGTCTACCTGCAACGTCCTTGATCCGCGCACGGTCGAAGAGGAGCTGCTGTTCGGCGTCGGTGGTGATCGAACGCACCCGCTCCGTGACGGCGTCGGCCAGGTGGATCTTGTGGGTCTTGTGCAAGATGACGTACTGATCGAGTCCCAGGTGCCGGGTCACTTCAACCGCCACGGGAATGCCCATGGTCGCCACCGTTGCCACGATGTCCACGTCGTACGGGGCCAGCACCTCGGCCAATTCCTTACCGGCCTGGGACATGAATCTCACTCCCATGTCCACGGTGATCAGCAGAGCCAGGGCCAACTGGTCGCCCAGCGATACGACCGGGAGTTCGACCTTCTGAGTACCAATCTCTACCGAATAAGTGCGCTCGCCCACGCTGTTGGAGCATACTGAGCCAATGACTACGCCAAGGCCACCACTCGATACCTCCCTCGCCCGAAGGATGCTGACGAGCGCCTACGACGAGGCCGTGAAGGGTCTGAGCGAGGGCGGCATCCCTATCGGCGCCGCGCTCTTCAGCCGCGACGGTACCTTGCTCGGCGCCGGGCACAACCGGCGCGTCCAGGAGGACGACGCGTCGGTCCACGCCGAGACCGACGCCTTTCGAAAGGCCGGACGACGACGCGACTACCCCGACTGCGTGATGGTCACCACGCTCTCCCCGTGCTGGTACTGCTCGGGGCTCGTGCGCCAGTTCAACATCGGCGCGGTAGTGATCGGCGAGGCGACCAACTTCCACGGCGGTCATGACTGGCTTCGCGAACTGGGCGTGGAAATCATCGTCCTGGACGATCCCGGCTGCACTGAACTCCTCGGCACCTTCATCGACGACCACCCCGAGCTATGGCACGAGGACATCGGGCTGTAGTCAGCGAACCGGAGGCCCGAAGAGCCGGTCGCCGGCGTCGCCCAGGCCCGGGGTGATGTAGCCAACGTCATTGAGCTCGGCGTCCAGCGCCGCGGCGACGATGACGACGCCCGGGTGGCTCGAGAGCACGAAGTCGACGCCGGGCTGGGCGATGATCAGGCACAGCACGGTGATGTCGCGCGCGCCACGCGCAATCAGCATATCCAGCACGCACACGAGCGAGCCGCCGGTGGCGAGCATCGGGTCGCAGAGCACCACGTGGGCGCCCTCCAGGCTGTCCGGCAGCCCGTCGAGGTAGACCGTGGGCTGCAGCGTCTCCTCGTTGCGTCGAAGCCCGACCAGGCAAACCCGGTGGTGCGGCAGTACCTCCTGGACCGCCGGGCTCATCCCGAGACCCGCGCGAAGGATCGGCACGATCACGTACTCGGTCTCGACGCGCACCGCGGGAGCCCCCTTCACGACCGGCGTGTCCACGGTCGTAGCCGTGACCGGGGTGTCGCGAAACGCCTCGTAGGCTACGAACCTGGAGATCTCCCCGGCCAGTCGCAGGAAATCGGCGTTGGACGTCCGCACGTCTCTCAGCTGGCGGACCTTGTCCGCGACGATCGGGTGATTGATAACGAGTGGCGTGCTCACGTGGTCACACTAGGCCGTAGTTTTTACGCGCGCGAGCGCCCCGCGGTCGATCGTCGCACGACCCCGATTTCGACCCCACAACTAGAATTCGCAGATGGCCATTTCGTTCTCTCCCACCGGCACGCCCGGCGGGAACAGTGATTCGGCCAATCCGCTGGGCGGCGTGCGATCGAAGTACGAGGGTCCCCGCGTGCGCATCCTGCGCGACCAGAGCCTGCCGTGGTGGCGGCGAATACTCCCGGTCATCGCGTCGCACCGCCTCACCTTCCTGGTGGCCATCGTCCTCTCCTTCGTCAGCCTGATCCTCCAGACGCTCGTACCCAACATGCTGAACGGCGCCATCGAGAACGGGCTGGTGAAGCACTCGACCGCGCTGCACACCGACGTAGTGCACATCCTGATCGTCGGCCTCTTGACGGGCATCTCCGGCATCATCTCGCGCCAGTACCTCTACTACACCGCCTACAACGTCGAGGCCGACCTTCGTTCGCTCATCTACGAACACCTCACCTGGCTCTCGTTCAGCTTCTACGACCGGGTCCAGTCGGGTCAGCTGATCAGCCGCGCCAACAGCGACATCCGCAGCGTCCAGGCCTACTCCACGTTCGCACCGCTCATAGTCGTGCAGTGCCTGGGCGGGGTCCTGGCCTTCTGCTTCATGCTCTCGATCTCCTGGGTGCTGGCGTGCATCGCCCTCACCGTGATGCCGATCCTCTACTTCGTCGGCATCAAGATGCGCCGGGTGATGTTTCCGGTCTCGTGGATCATCCAGGCCCGGCTCGCCGACGTCGCGACGATCGTCGACGAGAACGTCAACGGCGTGCGCGTGGTGAAGTCGTTCGCCCAGGAGGAGGCCGAGGTGAACCGCCTCGCCGACTCCGCCGAGCGCGTCGCGTGGGCCTACATCAAGGACGCCCAGATTCGCGGCACGTGGTCGCCGTGGGTCCAGAACCTCCCCCAGCTGGGCCTCGCCCTAGTGCTCTTCTTCGGCGGATGGATGGTCGTGCAGGGCACCCTCCCCGTCAGCGCCATCGTCACCTTCAACCTCTACCTGCTGATGCTCCAGGCACCCTTCATGATGCTGGGCCAGCTCGTCATGATGGGTCAGCGCGCCCGGGCCAGCGCCGAGCGGATCTTCGAGATCCTCGACGAGAACCCCGACATCGTCGAGCGGCCCGGAGCCTTCGACCTCGACGCGGTGCGCGGATCCATCGACTTCGACCACGTGCGCTTCGAGTACGCCAACGGCGCCGAGATCCTCGTCGACTTCGACGCTCACATCGAACCGGGCGAGACCGTGGCGATCGTCGGGCGCACCGGCTCGGGTAAGTCGACCGTGGCCCGGCTCCTGACCCGCTTTTACGACGTGAGCGACGGTGCCGTCAGCATCGATGGCCTCGACATCCGTGACGTGACGCTGGCGTCGCTTCGCGCCAACGTCGGCGTCGTGCTCGACGAGCCGTTCCTCTTCTCGATCTCGATCTTCGAGAACATTGCCTACGGCCGGCCCGACGCGACCTTCCAGGAGGTCCAGGCCGCCGCGCTGGCCGCGAACGCGGACGAGTTCATTGTGAAGCTCCCCGAGGGCTACGACACCGTGGTCGGCGAGCGCGGCTACACCCTCTCGGGCGGGCAACGCCAGCGCATCGCCATCGCCCGCACGCTTCTCGTGAACCCGCCGATCCTGATCCTCGACGACGCCACCAGCGCCATCGACGTGCACGTCGAAGCGGGAATCTACGAGGCCCTCGGGCGCCTGCTCGAGAAGCGCACGACCATCGTCATCGCGCACCGCATCTCCACGATCGCCCTCGCGTCGCGCGTGATCCTGCTCGACGACGGACGCGTCGTCGCCACCGGCAGCCATGAAGAGCTCCTCGCCACCTCCCCTCTGTACTCCCAGGTGCTCGCCCAAGCCACGACCGAGGACCAGTAGTGGCCTGGGGCGGCTTCGGCGGAGGCGGCGGCATGTTCGGCGGGCGCAGCTCGAGCACCGGCCTGCCCTTCGGCGGGATACCCAGCGAGCTCATGCCCGAGGCGACCAAGCTCCTCGCCAGCGAGCCGGCGCACGAGCCCTCCGCGATCACGTTCACGCAGCGCCCGAGCGCCAAGGAGAGCGAGAGGCTCACGCTGCCCCGGCTGCTGAAGGTCTACCCGGGCTACGTCGTCGCGGGCTCGTTCCTGGTGATCGTCATTAGCCTCATCATGCAGGTCGGCCCGCTGCTGACCGCGTACGCCATCAATGACGGCATGAAGGCCCGAAGCTCGCTCGCCATCGTCGCGGTCTGCGCGATCCTCTACCTCGGGTCCGCGCTCGTCGGCGCCCTCCTGCAGCGAACCCAGGTCAACGTCACGGGGATCTTGTCCTCGCGCGTGATGCACGACCTCCGCATCCGCGTCTTCACGCACTTCCAGCGTCTCAGCCTCGACTTCTTCACCGACGAGAAGGCCGGCGTTCTCATGAGCCGGATGACGAGCGACATCGAGAACCTCCAGCAGCTCATCCAGGACGGCATCAGCTCCTTCGCCCTGCAGGGCCTCACCATGATCGTGATCACGGTCGTGCTCTTCTCGTTGAACGTGACGCTGGCGGCCTGGACGATCCTGCTCATCGTGCCGCTGCTGTTCGGCTTCTCGATCTGGTTCCACCACGCCTCCGAGAAGGGATACCTCCTCGTGCGCGACCGGATCGCCAACGTGCTCGCCGACCTCTCGGAGTCGCTGTACGGCATCCGGGTGGTCACGGCCCACAACCGCCAGCGGCGCAACATCCGCAACCACCGCCACGTCGTAGGCGCCTACCGCGACGCCAACCTCTACACCGGACGGGTGAACGCCATCTACGGGCCGGCGACCATCATGATCGGCATCCTCGGCCAGGGCCTCCTGCTCGGCATCGGCGGCCACATGTACCTCGAACACCAGCTGAGCCTCGGTTACCTGGCCGCCTTCTTCTTGTACCTGAACCGGTTCTTCTCGCCCATCCAGCTGCTGGTCCAGCAGTACAACTCCCTCCAGCAGGGCCGCGCCTCGGTCATCCGCCTCCGCGAGCTGCTCCAGACCCCGCCCACCGTCGACGAGGTCGAGAACGCCGCGACGCTGCCGACGATTCAGGGCCGCATCACCTTCGAGCACGTGAGCTTCGGCTACAAGCCCGATCGGCTGGTCCTGCACGACGTCAATCTCGAGATCGCGCCGGGAGAATCCGTGGCGTTCGTCGGCCCGACCGGCGCCGGTAAGTCAACCATGGCCAAGCTCGCCAACCGCTTCTACGACCCGACCGAGGGCCGTGTGCTGCTCGACGGCATCGATATCCGTTCCGTCACCTTGCGCTCGCTGCGCTCGCAGCTGGGCGTGGTGCCCCAGGAGGCCTTCCTCTTCGCCGGTTCGATCCGTACGAACCTGAGCTTCGGGCGCACCAACATCACCGACGAGGAGATCGAAGAGGCGATCGACGTGGTCGGGCTGCGCGAATTGATCGACCGGCTGCCCTGGGGCCTCGACACCATCGTCCACGAGCGCGGCCAGACCCTGGCCGCCGGCGAGCGCCAACTTCTGGCGCTCGCGAGGGCGTTCCTCGCCCGGCCGCGCGTGCTGATACTCGACGAGGCGACGTCATCGCTCGACCTGCGCAGCGAGACCGTGATCGAACGGGCGCTCGATCGCCTGCTCGAGGGCCGCTCGGCCATCCTCATCGCGCACCGGCTCACTACGGCCCAGCGAGCGGACCGAATCGTCGTGGTCGACAAGGGCGGCATCATCGAGATGGGGACCCCCGGCGAGTTGCTGGCCAACGGCGGGGCCTACACCAGGATGTACGACGCGTGGCTCGCCTCGGGCGGGCGCGACGTCACCCACATCGAAAGATAAGGCACTCGCACGTCGTCGGGCGGCCGTCGTGGGAGCGACCGAGCTTCCCGGTCCTGCGTCTGGTCGGGTCCTCGACGGCGGCTACGACTCCGTCAGCTCCTTCACGGCCTCGATGAGCGACGCCGAGGTCTGGCCGGCCACGGGGACCGGATGTACCTGCAGGTGCGTCACACCCGCGGACTTGAAGGCCGCGATGCGCTCGGCCACGTAGCTCCGGGGACCGCAGAGCGTGGTCAACTCGAGGAACTCCGCCGGAACGGCCGCCTCGGCCTCCTTCTTCTTGCCGTCGAGATAGAGGTCCTGGATGAGCGCCGCCTCCTCCTCGTAGCCGTAGCGGATGGCCAGCTCGTTGTAGAAGTTCTTGCCCTTGGCACCCATCCCGCCGACGTAGAGCGCCACCATCGAACGCTGCAGCTCGCGAAGCGCGGTGACGTCGTCGCCCTCGCCTATGGCGAGCAGTCCCCCGGCGGTGATCATCATCTCGCCGAGGTCCGACGAGCGCTTGGCCCGGCCGGCGGCGAGCGGCCCGCCCCAGACGTCGTTCGCACGTTCGGGGATGAAGAGGATGGGGATCCAGCCGTCGGCGATCTCCGCGGTCAACTCCACGTTCTTCTCGCCCAGCGACGCGATCCAGATCGGGATTTCGCTGCGCACGGGGTGCGCGATTATCTTGAGGGCCTTGCCGAGGCCGGTGCCCTGCTCGGGCGGCAACGGCAACGTGAAGTTATTACCGTGGTGGACGACCGGCGCCTCGCGCCTCCACACGTCGCGGCAGATCTCGACGATCTCGCGGGTGCGCCCGAGGGGGTTGGTGTAGGGAACCCCGTGGAACCCCTCGATCACCTGGGGGCCCGAGGCCCCCAGTCCCAGGTGGAAACGTCCGTCGGAAAGGGCGTCGATGCCCGCGGCGGTCATGGCGATCAGCGTGGGCGTGCGGGTGTAGATCGGCAGGATCGCCGCCCCGATCTCCACCTTCTCGGTGAGGGCAGCGAGGTAGCCCATCAGCGACGGGCTATCGAAGCCGTACGCCTCGGCCACCCAGACCAGGTCCAGCCCGGCCTTTTCCATTTCGGCCACCTCGCGCGCCGCCTGTTTGAAGCCTCCGGAGTACCCGAGCATCGTGGAAATCTTCATGGCGGCCTTTCACTTTTAGGGACCTTTGTCACAGTATCGGAACCGAAGCGACCGATGTATATTGGACGCCCCGGAAGTGCCCTACTCTGGTTAGAGGAAGCAACGTGGCTTTCACTCAAACCAAAGGCTGGTGACAACGTGGTCACGCGTCCAGAAGAATCTCTCGATCACGAGTTCAACCCGTGGCTTCATGTGAGTTCCCTGATCGAAAAAGCCGGGCACCTGCTCGGACTGAACGAGGGGATGATCAAGCGCATCATCACCCCCGAGCGCAGCCTCGAGGTCGCCGTGCCGGTACGCATGGACTCAGGGGACGTCGAGATGTTCACCGGGTGGCGCATCCAGCACGACACGTCGCGCGGACCGGGCAAGGGCGGCATCCGCTTCCACCCGAGCGTCAACGCCGACGAGATCGCCGCGCTCAGCGCCGACATGTCCATCAAGTGCGCCGTCGTGAATATCCCCTACGGCGGTGCCAAGGGAGGCGTTCGCGTCGACCCGACGGCTCTCTCGCGCCAAGAGCTCGAGCGACTCACCCGCCGCTACGCGTTCTCGATCGCCCCGGTGATCGGACCGGACCGCGACATCCCCGCTCCCGACATCAACACCGACACCCAGGTGATGAGTTGGATCATGGACACCGTGTCGATGCTGCGCGGCCACAACACCCCGGGCGTCGTGACCGGCAAGCCCCTCTCCATCGGCGGCACCACCGGGCACGCCGGCGCGACCTCGCTCGGCGTCACGATATGCATCAGCGCGATTCTTCAGCGCCTCGGACGCCTCGAGAACGAGCAGCACGTCGTCATCCAGGGATACGGAAAGGTCGGCGCGCCACTGGTGAAGCTCCTGAGCGACCGCGGCATGAAGGTAGTCGGCATCGCTGACGTCCGCGGGGCCATCCACGTGCCGGCCGGCATCAACCACATCACGCTGGCCGAGCACTACGCCGAGGCCGGAACCGTCGTCGGCTACCCCGGCAGCGACAACGTGCCCTCCGACATGCTGTTCACGATCAAAAGCGATATCGCGATTCCCGCCGCGCTCGGCGGCGTGATCACCGCCGAGATCGCCGAGACAATGGAAGCCTCGGTCATGGTCGAGGCGGCCAACGGCCCCACGACCGGCGAGGGCGCCGAGGTGCTGGCGAGCCGCAACATCCCGGTCGTGCCCGACGTGCTGGCCAACGCCGGCGGCGTCGTGGCGTCGTACTTCGAGTGGGCCCAGGACCTCCAGGGCTTCATGTGGGAGTCCGAGCTCTTCCAGCAGCGCCTCGAGAAGACCATGCACGAGTCCTTCGATCACATCTGGACCCGCCATAACCAGCTCGACGTGACGATGCGCGAAACCGCGATCGCGGTGGGCGTGGAGCGAATCGCCGAGGCGACCGAGATCCGCGGTCTCTTCCCCTGATCCTCCGTGCCGGAGAGGGCTCCGGCACACCCGGAGCCTTGAAATTCCAGCAGTTTTCCGGCGAAAGGCGAAAGACCACGTTCTGCGCCGATCAGCGTAGATACTGTACGGATGACAGCTGCTTCCGCCGACGCACGAACGCGGTCGAAGAGGCCGACCCAGGCCCGCTCGATCGCGACGTTCACCAGCATCCTCGACGCCGCGACTGAGATAGTCGTCGAGCTCGGCATACAGGGTCTGAACACCAACATCGTCGCGGAGCGGGCCCGGATCAACATCGGCACCGTGTACCACTACTTCCCCGACAAGACCGCGATCCTGCTCGAGTTGTTCCGCCTCGACCAGCAGCAGCGCGCCGTGTACCTCTACCAGAAGTACCGTGAACTGCCCACCGCGCCCGATCTCGGCAAGTGGGCGACCGAGACCTTCGCCCTCGCCCTGCGGCTGCGCACCGAACGTCCGGCGACCGCCCAGCTTCGCCGCGCGTACCGCTCGGTGCCCGAACTGGTCGAGTACGACGAGCAGGACACGGCGCAGTGGATCGAATTCCTCTCGCAGGTCCTGCGCGAGCGCTTCGGGGCGCTCAGCGAGGCCCGCGCCCGCCACGCTGCGAGTGTGATGATCGAAACGGCGTCGGCGATCTTCGACAGCCCCGACGCCGCCGGCCGCCAGGCCCAGGCCTTCCTCGCCGAGGCGGTGACGATGATCACCAGCTACCTGCGGACGCTGGAGCGTTCGTAACGCGAGAAGACGGCGTCGATGACGTGGATCACCGCCATGACTAGCAGCGTGATCCAGCCGTAGTTGAACAGGTATCCTCGACCGCTCGACAGCGAACTCGGCCACACGATGTTGAGCAGCATGATCTCCAGATACAGCATCCCGCCGACCGTGAGCGACAGGCCCCACTTGCCCAGGGTGACCGAGCCGTTCGGCGTCCAACCGCGCTGGCGGACGATGAACGCACCCCAGGACCGTGAGGAAGAACGAGAGGTAGACGCCCGACGTGGCGAAGGAGACCAGCGCGTTGAGGGCGTTGACGTTCGCCGAGTAGAAGAACCACACGATGTGGACGGGCTTCGACGGGTTCACGAGCACCCGCAGCAGGGACGCGAAGGGGACGATGGTTCCCACGTAGATGGCGTTGCGCGGGATCTTATGCTTGGCCGACACCTTCTTCAGGGAGTTGCTCATCGGTATCGCGCAGTCTCTGGCGAGCGCGAAGGACACCCGGGCGCCCTCTTGACACTGTTGTCAGTGCACGCAAGTTGCAGCCCAACGTGCATGCTCCTTGAGTGGCTGCACCACCATCTCCACGACTACCTCGTTAGGGTGATTGCGTGGGTCATTGGACGTGCCAAGGCCGACGTCACGTGGAGCCATGCAATGCCATTCTTCAGTTTCTAAAGATCCAACGCTCGATGAACCACAGGAAGATGCCTCGTCGTAGGGTCAGAGCGCCCACGACGAGGCATCTTCTAGGTTTTGCCAGTTGCCAGTCCGAGGCGTCGCCCAGACCACCGGCTACGCCTAACTCTTCTCAATGCGGTGAGTGGCGATCCTGCGGTCTGGGCGGATGATGACCTCGTACAGTCCTCCGATTATCACAATGATCGCCATAACGAGCAAGGTGATCCATCCGTAATTGAAGAGCGCGCGACCGCTCGCCAGAGAGCTCGGCCAACAAATATTGACGAACATCACCAGCAAGTACACCATGCCAGCGACCGTGACGGGCACGCCCCACTTCCCAAGCGTGAAGGACCCGCTGGGCTTCCAGCCGCGCTGGCGGGCAATAAATGAGCCAAGGACCGTGAGGAAGAACGAGAGGTAGATCCCCGACACCCCGAACGACACCAGCGCGTACAGGGCGTTGACCTTGGCCGGGTAGTAGAACCAGAGGATGTGGATGGGCTTGGACGGGTTGACCAGAACCAGCAGCATGAAGAGGAACGGAACAATGACTCCTATCAGGACCGCGTTCGCTGGCGTCTTGAACCTCGGCGACACCTTCTTCACCCAGTTGCTCGCGGGCAGTGCGCCGTCACGAGCCAACGCGTAGGCGACGCGCGCTCCCGCTCCCTGAACCGCCGTGCCACAGCTGAAGAAGGCAACGACGACCATGACGAGGAAGAAGTCGGTGATGTAACTCGGCAACTGCGCGAGGATCACCGGAACGCCTCCCGAGACCACGCCCGCAATGCCCGCCTTCGGCGTAGCGAGCAGCAGACCCAGTACTAGGACGAACGAAGCTATCCCCCCGTACAGCAGGGCACTTCGCATGGCGCGCGGCACGCTACGGTGCGCGTTCACGGTCTCTTCTGAGATGTCACCGGCTGACTCGAAGCCGTAGAAGATGTATGCGTTGGCCAGCACGGCAACGAGCGCGGCTCCTAGCCACCAGTTGCCCCCCAAGTTGACGCCGAACGCATTTCGGGAGGCGACCTGTACGTGCTGGGTCGTAAAGAGAAAACCAAATCCCTGGTGGAATCCGTGAATCGCCAGAGCAAGAAATACGCCAAACGTGCCGATTGTTTCGACGTAAACGCCAAGATTTGCGACCCGGCCCATGATCTTCGCGCCCACCGCGTTCAGGGCTCCTGAGATGAGAAAGAACAGCGCCACGATCACGAAGATGGTGACGTGGTTGGACGGGTTGAGATCGGTCTTAAACCAGAGGTTTATCAGATCCACGATGTACAGCACCGCGCCCGAGTCAACAGAGGCGACGGTCGCCAATAGGGCGAAACCGTAGATCCAGCCCACGTACCAGCCGTAGCGCGGTCCGACGTTGTACTTGCCGTACTGATAGAGCGCGCCCGAGAGCGGGTACTCGCTCGCCAGCTCCCCAAAGACGAGCGCCACCAGCGTCATGCAACCAACGACGATGGGAATCGTCCAGATGTAGCGCGGTCCGCCCGTGCCAAGGCCCAACGTGTACAGTGAGTAGATTCCCACCATCGGGCTCAAGTAACTGAAGGCAACCGAGAAGTTGTCGAAGAATGACAGCACCCTCTTAAGCTCTTCACGGTAACCAAGCGCAACCATTCGTGCGTCTTCGCCATGACTGGCGTCGCTAACGTCACCAACATCGCTGCTAGTCATATTTCCTCCCGGTTAGGACCACCAATGAAGTCCGTTGAGAGGAACATACACGTTTGTGAGAGATATTGCAGGAATGTTCTACGGCGAGAACCGGCGCCACCGCCCTTGAGCAGACCTCAACAAACCGGGCACGGCAGCGTGGTGGGCCTGAGGTCGCACAACTCGAACCTCTCACCAGAATCCGGGGCCACTTGATTGGCTTGTCGCGACCTTATGGTGCAGTCCGCAATCGGCAGGCGAGTGTCTCGGATTGAGAGAGCACTGAGGTCCCCCTGCCAAAATGCCAATTACCGGACTACCCCATTCGCATTCCCCGGAGCGAGCCCAACCTCCGTTTCGGCGCGGCGCTCAAGCGGCGCTCGATATCCAGTGCGGTTGGCTCCTTCTACTTGAGGTTCGTCAATTTGGCTGAGAGTTCCCAGAGGCCGTTCGCGAGGTCTGGGTCGTTGGCCTGCCTGGTCCCTTTCGAAATCTCTTTGTCCTTGCAGTGCTCGTCGAACTTCCAGTCCTCTTGTGGCGTCGATGTGGCTAGCCGAACGAGCGTTTCGGCGCCCTTGGCTGGCCTTCTTTCGGAGGGTAGCACCGGGCGAGGTGCACCTCTCGGCGACGAGCAATTCACTCTTTCGCCAGCGCTAGCGGTCTCGCGAACCATCGCGAGGCCGGTCAATCCGATGGCTCACTATCCAAATGACGACGCCGGTTGCACCCGCTGCTATGAGTCCACCAAGAGGTCCACGAATGCCGGAAATGCCGACAAGAACGATTGCGATCACCCCGGCAATCAGCCCGACCAGCACACCCCACTTAAGACCTCTCGTCATCATCCTCCTAGGACCACTGAACGAATGATAAGGCTTGTCGTAAATGCACTTGGAAAACATCAGGGTGTCGTTGCTTGACAGTTCACCCGAACGTGGCAGATGTCGCCGCGTTGAGTTCACGCAACGCCCTACTGACCCCTCGCTGCGACACGGGCGAATGGTAGGTCCACTCGACGGCCGATGGTGGGTGAATCACGCCGGGTCTTGTGAAGACAGTGGTACGCCCCTGGAATCGCTCTTCGGGGCTGTCGTTCTGCTGGTCGGATTTCAGATCGTGCAAATGAAGGTCGGAGTCCAACTGGTGCATCGGGGATCTAGGCACACAACCCCCAGTTGGGGAGTCTGGTTCGCCTTCGCTTCATCGTTGGTGGGAATTCTCACCGGCACCTTCTGGCTAGGCACCTCCGGCGCAGGGCAGCTCTCTAAGGCGCTCTCCGCGTCGTCGGAGCGGGGTAAGGGTGGTGGAAGACGGACGGTTGGCCCTTCTCAAGCAAGTGTGTGCCTCAACTTCAACGAGCGGCCGCATATACACCAACAGCCACTCTCCGTAGCCGGGGTGATTCGCGATCAGTGATGCCATACAATTCTATTAGAGCGAGTCTGAGACCCGACCGACTGACCGACCCGCCGGCCTGGAGGATTGCAGTGCAATCTCGGCTCTCGACACGTGGTACACGCCGCTTTCCAACTGGGCCGTCACTACTTGGAGAACACATTCCTTGACGGGGCCGGGCTGAACGTACCCTTGGCCAGTCCACGGCGTGGGTCGAGCCACCTCGCGGTAAGGCCAACCTCAACCTCTGCGGATGTGCGAACCTGGTCTTGTGCTGCCAACCGAACCGACCCGTGAAGAACTTGAGGCGATGGTGCACGACCTACGCGAGGAAGTGGCCCGGCTCAAAGAAGAGATCCGCCGCCTGCGCCGAGAGAGCTTCGAGGTCCCCCCGCACTACCTGTAGCGAGCTACGGCGCGGGCGGGCACGTCAGCGTGTTTCGGGTGGCGAGCACCTGTGCGGCGGCGTCCACGAGCGTTGATCGCGCCAGCGCGCCGTGGACCACCGCGCTCACGATGGACCGCGAGATGTCCTTCGCGAAGGTCTCGGACGCCGCAGGGGTACCCGCGGACCCGGCCAGGATGAGGTCGGCACCCGCGGCGAGCGCCTTGACGGCCGCCTGGGCAGCGGACAGGTGCCGGGCGCTGATCGCGCCCGCGCTCAGCGAGTCAGTGACGAGCAGGCCCTTGAAGCCGAGATTCTGGCGCAACTCCAGGATGACGACCGGCGAGAGACCGGCCGGCAGCGTCGTGAGACCCGGCACCGACGCGTTCGACAGCATCAGCGCGGGGACTCCCACGGCGATGGCCCTCTCGAAGGGCACGAGCGCGGTCCCTTTCAGCACCGACCACGGTTTGGTGGTGGCGGGACCGTAATCGGTGTTGCGCGACGCGCCGCCAAGTCCGGGAAAGTGCTTCACCACCACCGTCACCTTGGCCTCGATGAGCCCTTCCATAAAGGCCGTGCCGTCGGTCGCCACGAGCGAGGGCGATCCCCCGAACGAGCGAAATCCGTCGGGGTCGGCCTCGCCCGGCTCGACGCTGCGTCCGTCGACGTCGAGCACCGGTGCGAGGTCCATGTTGACGCCCGCCGCCTTGAGGGCCTTGCCTGCCCGCAGTCCGGTCGCGGTGATCTGGGCGGCGGTCATGGTCTTTCCCATGGTCTGGGCCCAAGGGAACGAGCCGACGACGTTGGTGAGGCGCTCGACGCCACCACCCTCCTCGTCGGTCATGATCAGCATCGGGTACTTGTCGGGAGTCAGGGTCTGAAGGTGCGCCACGATGCCGGCCATGCCCGCCGGAGCCGACGTCCCGAACAAGATGATTCCGCCGAAACCGGCCTGGGCCGCGGGAGCCATCGCTGCGAGGTCGAGGGCATTCACCGAAACGACCACGGTCTGATTCGCCAGGGGCACCAGCGACCACTTCGTGACAATCTTGGTGGCGCACGCCAGGTTGGACGCCTGCGTCGCGGCCGTCGTCGTCGTGGTCGTGGTCGCCTCCACGGTGGAGGTCGTGGTCGCGGTCGTGGTCGTAGTGCTCCCGAGCACGGTGAGTGCTATCACGGCCGCCGCAACCACCGATCCGGTAATCACGTATCGGGCGCGTCGCATGCTCCAAGGCTACGGCGCCCCTGGAGGCGCCACTGGCCACTACGCTGAATTGGTTCTCCAACGAAAGTGAGGATTCATGGCCCAGTTGATGCCAGCCGCATTCGTCGGCCACGGCAGCCCCATGAACGCGATTGAGCACAACCGCTACACCGACGCGTGGGCCACCTTCGGCACCTCGATGCCGGCTCCCAAGGCAGTGCTGGTCGTCTCGGCGCATTGGTACGTGAATATCACCGCCGTCACCGCGATGCACGTGCCGCGGACAATCCACGACTTCTACGGCTTCCCCCAGGAACTCTTCGACGTGCAGTACCCGGCCCACGGCGATCCGCACGTCGCAGAGCGGATCGTCGATCTCGTGCGGCCCACCTACGTCGGACTCGACGAGGACAGCTGGGGCATCGACCACGGCACGTGGTCGGTGCTGGTGCACATGTTCCCCAAGGCGGACGTGCCGGTGCTGCAGCTCTCGATCAACGCGGAACTCCCCTTCGAGTACCACTTCAACCTGGGCGTGCAACTGCACGCCCTGCGCGAGGAGGGGATCCTCATCCTGGGCAGCGGCAACGTGGTGCACAACCTGCGCCTCATCGACTGGAACTCACCGGGCCAGGGCGCGGACTGGGCGCAGCGATTCGACACCGACGTTCGAGCTCTCATGACGAGCGACGCCTCAGAGCTAGGAAAGGCCAACACGCACGACGACTTCCGCATGGCCGTGCCGACGCCCGACCACTTCTTGCCCCTCGCTTACGTCGCCGGGCTCGCGGCGGCCGCCAATACCCCGACGCGCACCCTGGTCGACGGCTACGAGATGGGATCGCTCTCGATGACCGCCTACGAGCTCCCGGCGGCCTGAGCTACTTGCGCCGAGCTGCGCGCTGGGCGCGACGAAGCGAAATCGCCAGCGCGCTGATTGCGAGCAGTGGCAGCACGATCATCGCGGCGGTGTTGAAGTGGCCAACGACGCTCAGCAGTGTCACGACGCCGATGATGACCAGGGCCGCCACGAAGAGTTCGGGCGTGTCGCCAACGAGGAGGTCCCAACAGAACCTTCCAAATCCCTTCACCAAGCGCAGAGCAAGCGCGGGGGGCGACTGATTCATGCGGCGACCTCGGCGCTCACTTGAGGATTCTCTCGCCTCACCACCAACACCAGTAGCCAGGTCACGACCGCGTAGATTCCAACGAACGCTGCGAGCATGACGTCGCCTCCGGGCCACTTCACCTTCAGGCCCTCACCGGTCCAGAAGGTCCCGTACGTCACGAGCAGCACGCCGACGCTCATCTTCATTGCGTTCTCGGGCACCTTGGAGAGCTGCTTGGCGACCACGACGCCCACGACACCCACCAGCACCACTGCGGCGGCGGCCGCGACGGCGGCCAGCCCCAGCCGGTGAGCCGAGCTGCCCAAGGTGAGCACCAGGATGACGACCTCGAGTCCCTCGAGGAACACGCCCTTGAACGCTACGACGAAGGCCACGCGGTCAAGGTTCACGCTCGCGTCCAGCGCCTTCAACTCGGCAACCTTCTCACGGTAGATCGCGTCCTCGTCGTGCAGGGCCTTGAGTCCGCTCGCGCGCAGGATCGCCTTGCGCAGCCACTGCATGCCGAATATCAGCAGCACCGCGCCCACGATGAGGCGCAGTTCGTTGAGCGGCACGCGCACCAGCGCCGGTCCGAAGGACGCGACCAACGCGGCCAGGACGACGATCGCGACGGCGCTGCCCTGCAGGGCCGCGCGCCATCCGCGCGTGTGGCCGACCGCCAGCACGATGGTGAGCGCCTCGACCATCTCGACGCAGGAGGCCAGGAAGACAGCTCCGACGAGTACGACGACCCCGGAGGGCACGCTGCTGGCGAAGAACATTCCTGCTTACCTCTCGCTGACTCAGGACAATGTGAATGCCGACAACCGACCTTACGTCTAGCGGTCCCGGCGCCGCAGCTCGTCCTCGAGGGCCGCCGGGTCGAGGCCGCGGCTGCGCAGCAGCAACAGCATGTGGAACCAGAGGTCGGCGGCCTCGCTGAGGACCCGGCCGTCGTCCTCGCTCAGCGCCGCGACCACGAGTTCCACCGCTTCCTCGCCGACCTTCCTCGACAGGAGCGCCGGGCCCTCGCGCAGCATCGAAGCGACGTAGGACTTCGCAGCACCCTCCTTCTCGCGCTGGAGTATCTTTCGCCAGAGCCAGGGAGTGAAGCACGAGGTGGAGCCGTCGTGGCACGTCGGACCGTCGGCGCTCGCGCGAACGAGCACCGCATCCTCGTCGCAGTCCAGGAGCACCTCGACGGCCCGCAGGGTGTTGCCCGACGTCTCGCCCTTCTGCCAGAGCTTCTGGCGCGAGCGCGAGAAGAAGTGCACGAGACCGGTCGACCGGGTGAGGCTCAGCGCCTCCTCGTCCATCCACCCCAGCATCAAGACGCGCCCGGTCTGGTCGTCCTGGATAATCGCGGCACGGAGTTCCTCGCTCATACCCGCTCCTTCATTGGTCGTAGTCGTATCCCGAGGCTCTCGATCTCGCGGCGAAGCCCCGCCAGGCCCGCGGGATTCTCGTGGACGATCGACGCGATCAGTGCCGCGTCGGCGACGCGAAGCGCGTCCGCGACGTGCTGGGCCGACCCCGCACCGCCTGAAGCGATGACCGGGATCGAGATGGCGCTGCGCACCGAAACCGTTAGCTCGAGGTCGAATCCGGTTCGCTGCCCGTCCCGACGGATTGACGTGAGCAGAATCTCACCGGCGCCACGAGCCGCGGCCTCGACGGCCCACGGGACTATCTCGATCGTGGTGGCGACGCGCCCGCCGTGGCTGTGGACCACGCCGTCGCCGGCGTCGATGGCCACGACCACCGCCTGGCTCCCGAATCGGTCGGCGATGGCGGTGATCAGCGACGGGTCGGCCAGGGCCGCCGAATTGAGCGAGACCCGGTCGGCACCGGACTCGATGATCCGCGACGCGTCATCGACGCTGCGCACGCCACCGCCGACGGTGAAGGGTATTTCGAGGACGTCGGCCACCTTGGCCACCACCGAGGTCATGGTGCTCGCGTCGTCGGGCGTGGCGGCGATGTCGAGGAAGACGAGCTCGTCGGCGCCGCCGTCGCTGTAGAACGCGGCCAGCTCGACGGGGTCGCCCACGTCGCGCAGCCCTACGAAGCTCACGCCCTTGACGACGCGACCGTGGGCGACGTCGAGGCAGGGAATCAGGCGAGGCAGAGGCATCGCTCGAGAAAGTTGAGGCCGGCGGCACCGCTCTTCTCGGGGTGGAACTGCACCCCGAGGAACGAGCCGTGCTGGAGCGCGGCCGAGATTCCCTCCGACGTCGCGACGGTGTCGGGCGAGTCGGCGAAGAACGAGTGGGCGAAGTAGTAGGCGTCGCCCCAGGGGTCCACCATCGCCCAGCCCAGGCGCGGCACGCGGCCCACCTCGAGGCGCTTCACGCGACCCGCGAGCAGGCCGAGGCCCGTGACGCCGCCGTCTTCCTCGCTGGCCGCGAGAGCGAGCTGCATTCCCAGGCAGATACCGAGGATCGGCCGTCCCTCTTCGAATCGGCCGCGCAGCGCGTCGTCCACCCCCGTCTCGCGCAGGTGCTCCATGGCGCTGCGGGCTGAACCCACCCCCGGCAGCACGACGAACTTGGCGGCGAGCACTGCCTCGGGATCGCTGCTCACCTCGCTCGAGGCTCCGAGGTGCGCCAAGGCCGCGCGCACCGACCGGGTGTTGCCGGCCCCGTAGTCGACGACCACGACGTCGCTCACAGCGACCCCTTCGTCGAGCGGATCAGGGAGCCGTCTCGGCTCATGGCCTGGGCGAGGGCGCGCCCGACCGCCTTGAACGATGCCTCGGCGACGTGATGGGCGTTCTCGCCGGTGGCGGTGACGTGCAGGGTGATCCGCGCGGTCTGGGCGAGCGACTCGAAGGCGTGCGCGGCCATGCCGGGATCAGGTGATATCGAGATATTGGCGGTGGCGCGGCCCGACAGGTCCACGACGGCGTAGGCCAGGGCCTCGTCCATCGGCACCCGCGCCTCGCCGTAGCGGGTGAGCCCGCGACGGTCGCCCAGGGCCTGGTCGAGCGCCTCGCCGAAGGTCCGCATCATGTCCTCGACCGTGTGGTGGTCGCCCGTTTCGAGGTCGCCCACCCCCTCGAGCCGCAGGTCCATGCCTCCGTGGAACGCCAGCTGCTGGAGCATGTGGTCGTAGAAGCCCAGGCCCGTGTTCACGTAGACCCGGCCTTCGCCCGGCACCCGAAGGCGCACGCGCAGCAGCGTCTCGGCGGTGGCGCGCCGGTGGCGGATGGTCTGGCCCGAAGGCGCGGCGCCGAGCAGCACCGATCGCAGGGCGTCGAGCAGGAGGTCGTCGTCGAGCTCGTCGCGCACGCTGATGCGCAGCCCGCCGGGATAGGCGCGCATCACCATCCCGTAGGGCAGGAGCTTCTCGACGAGGTCCTGGGGGGCGTCCATCGGGATGAAGAGGAAGTTCGTGAACGACGGGATTGGCGCGAGACCGAGGGCCTTCAACTCGCCGGTCATCCGCTCGCGCTCGGCCACCTGGGCCGAGACGTCGGGCTCGATGTCCATCGCCGCCAGGGCCAGCGCCGCCGACAGTGACGACACCGATAGAGGGGCCTGGCGCGAGGTGATGACGTCGATCAACTCCGGAGTCGCGATGGCGTAGCCCACGCGCGCGCCCGCCAGGCCGTAGGCCTTGGAAAAGGTCCGCAGGACTATCGCGCCGTCGTCCACTCGGACGAGCGCGTCGATCCCCGCGTAGTCGGCGTAGGCCTCGTCGATGATCAGCTGCCCCGGCACGTCGGGGACCTCGACCATCTCCCCGGTGGGATTGTTCGGACGGCACACGAACACGACGTCGGCCTTGGCGGGGTCGTCGATCATCGTCGCTCCGGCCATCAGGGCCGCGTAGCGGTACATCGAGTACGTGAAAGACGGCACCGTGGCGACCGTGGCGCCCTCGGCGAAGATGCGCGTCAGCAGGACGATGAACTCGTCGCTCCCCGCGCCGATCGCGACCTGGTCCAGGCCGACACCGTGACGACCGGCAATGGCCCGACGCAGGGACTCGTAGCGGCCGCGGTCGTACTCGTTGACGTCGGCGAGCGCCCTCGCCAGCGCGGCCGGTCGGGCGCTCGCCGGGGGCGTCGGGGGCACGTTGCCGTCGAAGCGGATGATGGCGCGAGGGTCGAGTCCCACCTTGGCGGCGATGGCCTCGGTCGAAGGGGGCCACTGGTAGGCGTCGAGCGCGACGGGCCTAGTCACGGCGGGCCGTCGCCTGGTGCGCGGGCATTCCCTCGAGCTGCGCGAGGGCCTCGATGGTCGGGGCGAGCCTCTCGAGCCCCTCTTTGGTCACGCGCTGGACGGTCACGGTCTTCATGAAGGTCTCGAGCCCGAGTCCTCCCGTCGACTTGGCCCATCCGCCGGTCGGCAGCACGTGGTTGCCCCCGGTGGCGTAGTCGCCCGCCGGCACCGGCGAGTACCGTCCCACGAAGACGGCGCCAGCGTTGCGGATACGTCCCGCAAGCGACTCGGCGCGTTCGCCCAGCAGCGCCACGTGCTCGGCGCAGTAGCCCTCGACCTCGGCGAGCGCCGCCTCCAGGTCGTCGCCGACGCGCACCACGAAGCCCCGCGAGTCCGGGCCGTGCTCCATCTGCGCCGCGATCTCCTGGCGGATCAGCTCCTCGTCCACGCCGTCGTCGGCCACGACGACGATCTCGCTGGGCCCCGCCGGCAGGTCAATGGCCACGTCGCGGCTGACCAGCAGCTTGGCCGTGTTCACCGCGGCGCCTCCGGGGCCGACGATCTTGTCCACGGGCGCGATCGACTCGGTACCGTAGGCCATGGCGGCGATCGCCTGGGCGCCGCCCACGGCCCATACTTCGTCGATGCCGAGCAGCGCGGCCGCGGCCGCAACCGCGGCCGAGCCCTCGGGCGGCGTGCAGACGACGATGCGCTCCACCCCGGCCACTTGGGCGGGGACACAGCCCATGATGAGCGACGAGACGAGGCCCTTGGGCACGTAGACGCCTACCGACCGAAGCGGCGTCCAGCGGCGCTCGAGAGTGACGCCGGGTGAGACCTCGATCATGATGTCGTGCGGACGCTGGGCCTCGTGCCACGTTCGAACCGACTGCGCGGCGTCGAGCACCGCGGCCGTCGGGATGTCACCGTAGGCGACGGCCCGCTCGGGCTTGGGCGATTTCGTGGCGTCGAGGCGCTCGGACCACTCGGCGACGGCCTGGTCGCCCCGCTCTCGCACGTCGCGGATGATGTTCTCGATTGCAACTGAGGTGGTGGTCTTCACCGGCGTGCTCATGGCACCATCCGTTCAATAGGCAGCGTGAGGATCGAGGTCGCGCCGCAGGCCTCCAACTTAGGCAGCAGCGACCAGATGTCGGCGGCGGGCACCAAGGCGTGCACGGCCACGACCCCCGGGGTCGCCAGGTCCATCACCGTCGGTGAGCCCTTCGTTGGCAGCAGCGCCGTCACCTCGCCGAGCCGGTCCTTGGCGACGTTGCACAGCAGGTACCGATTGGCGCGCGCGTTGATGACGGATCCGAGCAGCGTCGTCAGCGTTCGCCGGGCCACGTGGTCGGTCGATCCCTTCCGTCCGATCAGCACGGCTTCTGACTCGAACAGCACACCGATGGAGCGCAGCCCGTTCGTGCGCAGCGTGCTGCCGGTCGATACCAGGTCGATGATCGCGTCGGCCAGCCCGAGCCGGGGCGAGATCTCAACCGACCCGGTGACCTCCACGATCTCGGCCTCGATGCCCCGATTAGCCAGCAACTGGGCGACGGTGCGCGGGTGCGCCGTCGCGATGCGCCGGCCCTGGAGGTCATCAATGGCCGTCGCGCTGTCCTCGATGGAGACGGCCGCCTGCAGCGAGCAGGTTCCGTAGCCCAGGCGCAGCAGCACCTCCACGTCGCTGTCGCGCTCCGAGACGAGGTCGAGGCCCGTGATGCCGCAGTCCACGACACCGTCCTGGACGTACTCGGGCACGTCGTCGGCGCGCACGAACAGCAGATCGATGTCGGCGTTGCGGCAGTGCGCCTGCAGGACCCGCTCGCCCGGCTCCTGGGGCGCGACGCCGCTCGCCTCGAGCAGAAGCCACGACGGCTCGCGCAGACGACCCTTGGAGGGCAGTGCCATGGTGAGTCGCCGGTTCACGACCGGGCCTGCTTCAGCACTTGGCGGTAGCCGCCCTCGCCGTGGTGCAGCCACTGGGCCACCCGGGTCACCGTGGCCGTCGAGGCGCCGGTGCGCCGCGAGATCTCCTGGTAGGCCAGTCCCTCGTCCACGAGCCTCGCCACCTGCAGGCGCTGGCCGATGGCGTCGAGCTCGTTGACGGTGCAGACGTCGTGCAAGAACGCCGCCACCGACTCGGGGTCACGCAGCCGCACGAAGGCGTCGACCAACTCGTCGAAGCGGGCCACCGTCTCGAGCTTGGTCTCGGCCGGATTCACTTTGCCAGATGTCATAATGACATGCTAACATGCTACTACGCTGCTATGCAACTTATCCCCGCCATCGACCTCCTGGGCGACTTCGCCGTGCGCCTCGAACAGGGCGACTACGACCGCGTCCTCTTCCGCCAGCCCATCGAGGAGTTCATGGCCCGCATCGTCGCCACCTCGCCGGAACTGATCCACCTCGTCGACCTCGAGGGTGCGCGCGACGGCGCGCTGCGCACCGACGTCGTGCGCCGGTGCGCCGAAGTGGCGGCCAGCTGCGCGCTGCAGGTATCGGGCGGTATCCGTACCGTCGACGCCGCGCGCTCGGCCCTGGAGGCCGGCGCGTCGCGGGTGCTGGTTGGCACGGCGGTGTGGAGCGACCCCGGCGCGCTGGACGAGTTCGCGTCGGCCCTGGGCGAACGACTGGTGGTCGCCATCGACGTTCGTGACGGGATGCTCGCGGTGAGGGGCTGGCTCGCCTCGAGCGGCCTCAGCGTCGCCGACGCCCTCGAGCGCTGCGCGGCCGCGGGGGTCAGGCGCCTGCACGTGACCGCAATCGAACGCGACGGCACCATGCGAGGACCCGACCTCGCTCTCTACCAACAGGTCTGCGCCAGCGGCATCGCGGTGGTGGCCGCCGGCGGCGTTCGAGACGACGCCGACGTCGAGGCGCTCGCCCGCGTCGGTTGCGAGGGCGCGGTGATGGGAGTTGGCTACCTGGCACGCCTGGGTCTCGCGCTCGACCCCGGCGAATAGTGGTGCGGACCCTGCGGGCGACTCAGATCCGCTCGGGCACCATCTCGATGGCACCGCACGGGCACTCCTTGACGCAGATGCCGCAGCCCTTGCAGAAGTCGTAGTCGAACTCGTAGCGCTTCGAGCCGCCCAGCTTGATCACCGCATTGTCCGGGCACACCCCGAAGCAGTTGTCGCACTCGAAGCAGTTGCCACACGAGAGGCACCGGCGGGCCTCGAAGAGGGCGTTCTCCTCGGTCAGGCCCCCGACGACCTCGTCGAAGTTGCTCTGGCGACGCACCCGCTCGAGCTCGGGCCGCACCGTGCGCTCGGCATCCGAGTAGTACCAGGTGTTGAGGCGCTCGAAGGTGGCGAGCTCGTGGCGTTCGACGATCGGCGGCGTGCGGCCCAGGACGAAGGCGTCGATGCCGTGCGCGGCCTTCTTGCCGTGTCCGATGGCCACGGTCGCGGTGCGGTCAGCCGGCACCGCGTCGCCGCCCGCGAAGATCCCGCTCGCGCCCGCCATCATCGACGGCTGGACCTCGACCACGCCGTTGTTCACCACGACGTCGCCGGCCTGATCCAGGAGCGAGAGATCGGTGTTCTGGCCCAGCGCGAGCACGAGCGCGTCGGCGTCCAGCTCCTCGAACTCTCCCGTGGGCTCGGGGAAGCCTTCGGCGTTGAGGCGCATCTTCTCCAGGATGAGACGGTCCCCTTCGAAGCGGTTCACCGTCGAGAGCCAGCGCATGGTGACTCCCTCCCCGAGCGCCTGGCCGAACTCCTCGCCGTTGGCGGGCATGTGCTCTTGGTTGCGGCGATAGACGATGACGGCTTCGGTGGCCCCGAGACGGCGCGCCGTGCGTGCCGCGTCCAGGGCGGTGTCACCGCCGCCGTAGACCACGACCCGGCGTCCGAGCATCGGCGCGTCACCGTCGGCGACCTGGTGCAGGAAGTTGACCGCGTCGAGCACCCGCGTCGAGTCGCCGGCGGGAATGTTGACCCGGTGTCCCAACTGGGCGCCCACGGCTAGGAAGACGGCGTCGAAGCCCCCGTCGGTGCGTTCGCGGTCGATATTGACGACGTTGTGTTCCAGCTGGACCTCCACGCCCATGGCAATGATCCGCGCGATCTCGGCGTCGAGCACCGGTCGGGGGAGGCGATAGGCGGGGATGCCGTAGCGCATCATTCCACCCAGCTTCTGGGCCGAGTCCACCAGGCGGACCTGGTGGCCGAGCAGGCGCAGGTGGTACGTGGTGCTGAGACCGGCGGGCCCGGCACCGACGACGAGGATCCGCTTGCCGGTATCCGCACCGGCGGACGGCAACTTCCAGCCGTTCTCGATGGCGAGGTCGCCGAGGAAGCGCTCGACCGCGTTGATGCCGACCGCCTCGTCGACCTGGACGCGGTTGCACGCGGTCTCGCACGGATGGAAGCAGATCCGGCCCATGATGGCGGGCAGCGGGTTCTCCTCCACGAGCTTCCTCCAGGCGGCTTCGTAGTTGCCCGACTCGGCCTCGTAGAGCCACCCCTGGATGTTCTCGCCCGCGGGGCAGGCGTTGTTGCATGGCGGGAGGCGGTCCACGTAGACCGGGCGCTCGACTCGCCACGAGCCCGTGTGGTTCGCGCGGCTCGAGCCGACGTCCAATGTGATTGCGAAGGGGGTTTCCGTCATGCCGTCACTTCCCTGGTCGCACCGACGGTTTCGTCGGTGATGAGCCCGTATCGTTCGATGTTCCTGTCGGCGATCGCCTGGATGCGCGCGATGACCTCAGTGCGAGGCTTCTTGCCGAACAGGTGCGCGTAGCGCCGCTGGATCGAGAGGTACTCCTCGACGGGAGTTCGCCGGCGGATGTGCGAGACCGACGTGACCTTGCCGTACTCCGCCTCGAAGACGGGGAAGAGGCCGGTCTCCTTGGCGAGCCGGGCGATGTGGATCGTGTCGTCGGACGCCGATCCCCATCCGAGCGGGCACGGGACGAGGATGTGGAGGTAGCGGGCGCCGCGGAACTGCATCGCGCGCTCCACCTTCGCCTCGAGGTCGTGCAGGTCGGCCACCGTGGCGGTGGCGACGTAGGCGATGTCGTGGGCCATCGCGAGACGCGGGAGGTCCTTGCCCTGTCCGAAGGCGTTGCCGGGCTCAGGTCCGACGGCGTCGGTGGTGGCGGTGCGCGCGGCCGGCGGCGTGGCGGCCGAGCGTTGCACGCCGGTGTTCATGTAGCCCTCGTTGTCGTAGCAGATGAAGAGCACGTCGTCGTTGCGCTCGAACATCCCCGACAGGCATCCGAAACCGATGTCCACCGTTCCGCCGTCGCCGGCCTGGGCGACGACGCGGACCTCAGGCTTGCCCTTGACCCTCATCGCGGCCGAGACGCCGGTCGCCACGGCCGGCGCGTTGCCGAACAGCGAGTGCAGCCAGGCGATGCGCCACGAGGTCTCGGGATAGGGCGTGGAGAACACCTCGAGGCATCCCGTGGCGTTCACCGCCACCATCTGGCCGTTGGTGGCGCGCATCGCCGCGTCGAGGGCGTAGCGGGCGCCCAGCGCCTCACCGCAGCCCTGGCACGCCCGGTGGCCGCTGTCGATCGAGTTGGCCCGATTGAGGTCTGACTGGACGGTCCGGTCGCCGTCCTCGAGCAGGCGATTGCCGACCGCGAAGCTGCCGACCTGGTAAAAGCGAACCGGTCGCGTTGTCATGACTTCTCCTTCGCTCCGACGCGACGTGGCGCCTTGAGATCGCGCAGGATGTTCTCGGCCGACGGCCCCGAGCGCCTCGTCGCCATCATCCGCTCCCGCTCGCGCTCCACGACGCCGTGATCGAGGTCAAGGAACGTCAGCGCCTCGAGTTGGCCACGAGCCGCGGTGGCGAAGAGATCCTCGAGCGCGAGGCGCGTGATCGAGCGCCCGCCGAGCCCGGCCACGACGCTGCGAAGCGTGCAGTCCGTGCCATGCAGCGCCAGGGAGAGGTCGGTCGCGAGGACGCCTCCGAAGCCGATGCTGAAGGCCTTCTCGATCACGACGACCTGGCGTGCGCCGCAGAGGACGTCGCGCACCGCCTGGAAGGGGAAGGGGCGAAAGGACGTGATGCCGACGACGCCGATGCGCTCGCCGGCCTCGCGACGGATGTCGACCGCGTCCTTGATGGTGCCGAGCACCGATCCGAGCGCGACGACGATCGTCTCGGCGTCATCGGTCCGGTAGGTGCTCAGCAGGCCGCCGCTGCGGCGGCCGGTGGCCTCCTCGAAGGCCGCGGCGATGACCGGAATCCGGTCGAGGGCGTCGAGCTGGCGCAGGTGGGCCAGGTAGCGGACCTCTTCGAACGCCTCGGGTCCGACCATGGCGCCGATCGACACCGGACTGTCAGGGTCGAGGACCTGGCGCGGCTCGTAGGGCGGAAGGAACGCATCGACCGTGGACTGGTCGAGCATGTCGACGCCTTCGACGGCGTGGGTGAGGATGAAGCCGTCCATGCACACCATCACGGGCACCGAGAGCTCCTCAGCGAGACGAAAGGCCTGGACGTGCAGGTCGGCCGCCTCCTGGTTGGTCTCGGCGAAGAGCTGGATCCACCCCGCGTCGCGCACGGCCATCGCGTCGCTGTGGTCGTTCCAGATGTTGATCGGAGCTCCGATCGCCCGGTTCGCGAGGGTCATGACGATGGGCAGGCCGAGGCCGGCGGCGTTGTAGACGGCCTCCATCATGAAGAGCAGGCCCTGACTCGAGGTGGCGGTGTAGGCCCGGGCCCCGGCCGCGGACGCTCCGATCGCGACGGACATCGCCGCGAACTCGGACTCCACGTTGATGAACTCGCACGGAGCCAGCTCGCCGGACTTCACCATCACACCGACGGCCTCGATGATGTGCGTCTGGGGCGAGATCGGATAGGCGCACACGACTTCAGGGCGACACAGCGCCACGGTCTCGGCCACGGCCCGGGAGCCCTCAATTTGTCGCAGCATCGGCCGTCTCCTCTTCCTGCATGACGATCTTGTAGGCCTCCGCCGCCGCGGCGGCGTTACGCTCGCCGACCACGCCAAGGAAGCGCTCGCGGATCGCGGTGTCGATCGCGCCGATGGTGACCTGGTGGGTCAACGCGGCGAATCCACCCAGCAGGGCGGCGTTGGGCAAGGGGCGACCGACGTGCTCGAGGGCCAGCTCGGTGGCCGGACAGGTGAGCAGGTGGTCGTGGTGGAACTGGTTGAACAGGTCGCCGATACCGAGCTCATCGAAGCTGCGCGACGTGTTGACCAGGACGTAGCCATCGGGAGCGAGGCCCGAGAAGAGGTCGACCTGGTTGATCAGCGTGACGTCTTGGATGATGACGCAGTCCGGCACCATCACGGGCTCTCGGGTCCGAATCTCGCGGTCGTCGATGCGGCAGTACGAGACCACCGGAGCCCCGGTGCGCTCGGACCCGAAGCTCGGGAACGCCTGGGCGTGGCGCCCCTCGGCGAAGGCGGCCACCGAGAGCATCTCCGCGGCCGTCACGACCCCTTGGCCCCCGCGCCCGTGGATACGAACTTGGAACATTCTCTCTCGCCTTCTACTGGCCAACGGCCGCGCCGACGCTGTCGTGCGCGGGGACGTCGATACCCCGTAAACGTGCCTCGAAGCGGCGATTCTCGCGAAACTGACTCATCAATCGACCGTACCCCATTTCGACAGAAAATCTAAAGAGAAAGCCGTTACCAAAGACCCATTCACATCCGACGTGAGGGGACCTTCGGAGGGCCCCATCACCCCGAAACAATGCCTTGGAGCACCCGAGCACCAAGTAGGGACCAAAGTCACAGTTCGATCGATTGGTCGGCACGGTCTAGCAAATCAATGACTTTAAGCCCAGGTAAGGGCGGAAAATGCCAATTGAGGAGCGATTACAGTGACTTTTAGGTTCCATTCGTCGGACATACCCTTCGGGTGGAACCGTGTCGAAGGAGGACGCGGCGTGGAGCCCACGAACGAGCAGGACCCAAACTATTACCACCAGGTCGTGGACTGCCAATGGGCATGTCCGGCCCATACGAATGTCCCCGGTTATATACGTCTTATCGCTCAAAGCCGCTTCGACGACGCCTACATGCTCAATCGCGAGTCCAACGTGTTCCCCGGCGTCCTCGGCCGCACCTGCGACCGGCCCTGCGAGCCGGCCTGCCGGCGCGACCGCGTCGACGGGAGCCCAGTAGCCATCTGTCGACTGAAGCGCGTCGCCGCCGACCTCAGGGGCGACATCAGCGAGCGCCTGCCCATCATCCCGGCCGAGAAGAACGGCAGGCGAATCGCCTGCATCGGCGCGGGCCCCTCGGGGCTCACTGTCGCCAACGACCTCATGCCGCTCGGCTACAAGGTCGTCATGTTCGAGCAGTTCGCCAAGGCCGGCGGACTGATGCGATCGAACATCCCCGAGTTCCGCCTCCCGTCCAAGGTGCTCGACGACGAGACCCAGGTCATCTTGGACATGGGCGTCGAGATTCGCTACGAGACGCCGATCACGAGCCTGCACGCCCTGCTCAAAGAGGGCTTCGACGCCATCTTCGTCGGCGTGGGCGCGCCCCGCGGCAAGGAGCTCGACATCCCCGGACGCCACGACGAGAACGATACCCACATCCACATCGGGATCGATTGGCTCGAATCGGTGGCCTTCGGCCACGCGAAGGAGATCGGCAAGCGCGTGCTCATCATCGGAGTCGGCAACACCGCGATGGATTGCTGTCGTTCGTCGCTGCGACTCGGCGGCACCGACATCAAGGTCATGGCGCGTCGTCCCCGCGAGTTCTTCAAGGCCTCGCCCTGGGAGCTCGAGGACGCCGAGGAGGAAACCGTCCAGATCATTGTCAACCACGCGCCCAAGCGCTTCGTGATCGAGGACGGCCAGCTGGTCGGCATGGAGTTCGACGTCCTGGAGTGGGACGAGAACGCCGTGAACTCGACGGTCCTCGACACGGTCATCGTCCCCTGCGACGACGTGATCCTCGCCATTGGCCAGGAGAACGCGTTCACCTGGATCGAACGGGACCTCGGGATGGAGTTCGGCAAATGGGACATGCCCGTGGTCGACGCGGTCACCCTGCAGTCGACCCTGCCGCGGGTCTTCTTCGGCGGCGACGCTGCGTTCGGACCGAAGAACATCATCTGGGCGGTCGCCCACGGCCACCAGGCCGCCATCTCGATCCACAGCCTCTGCGAAGGCGTGCCGCTGCACGATCGTCCGCCCATGGGCATGAACCTCGCGAGCCAGAAGATGGGCATGACCGAGTGGAGCTACCACAACGACTACAACCCGTCATCGCGCCAGCAGATGACCCACGTCGAGCTCACCAAGCGCTTCGCGTCGCTCGACCTCGAGGTCGAGCTCGGCTTCAGTGCCGAGCAGACCGCCCGCGAGGTGCAGCGCTGCCTCAACTGCGACGTGCAGACCGCATTCAAGGACAAGCTGTGCATCGAGTGCGACGCGTGCATCGACATCTGTCCCGTGCGCTGCTTGACCATCACCACCAACGGTGAGGAAGCAGACCTGCGCAGCCGGCTGTCGGCGCCGTCGGACAACCTCGCCCAATCGCTCTTCGTCTCGGCACCGCTCCCCCAGACCGGCCGTGTGATGGTGAAGGACGAGAACGTCTGCGTCCACTGCGGGCTCTGCGCCCAGCGCTGCCCGACCGCGGCGTGGGACATGGAGCTCTTCGACCTGATTGTCCCCTACGCCGCCAGCGCGAACTTCATACCGATCCCGGTGCGTTCGAGCGGCTCAACCGATTCGCGAGTGAGGAACTAGACCATGACGATTGACAACGCCCCGCGCACCGCCACCCAGGTGAACGACTTCTCGGTCAAGCTCGCCAACGTCAACGGGACGGGTTCGGCCAGCGCCAACAGCCTCTTGATGCAGGCGATCTTCCGGATGGGTATCCCCGTCTCGGGGAAGAACCTCTTCCCGTCGAACATCCAGGGGCTGCCGACCTGGTACGAGATCCGCGTCAACAAGTCCGGCTACACGGCCCGGGCGCTCGACTACGACCTGATGGTCGCCATGAACTCCCAGACCTACGCCGAGGACATCAACGACGTTCGCCATGGCGGCTACGTCCTCTACGACTCGTCGTGGCCGCTCGATCCCGAACTGCTTCGCGAGGACGTGACCTTCCTCGGAGTGCCGCTCGCACGCATGTGCCTCGACCACTTCAACGCCCCCCGGGAGCGAATCCTCATGAAGAACGTCGCCTACGCGGGCGTGGTGGTCGCTCTGATTGGAATCGACATCGACCTCGTGGCCAACCTGGTCTCGGAGACCTTCGCGCGCAACGAGAAGCTGGGGGCCTCGAACCAGATGGCGCTGCGCCTGGGATACGACTACGCCAAGGAGAACTTCGACTGCCCCCTCGGTTTCCACGTCGAACCAATGGACGCCACCAAGGGCTCGATCCTCATCGACGGCAATACCGCCATCGCCCTGGGATGCCTCTACGCCGGGGCCACGGTCTCCGGCTGGTACCCGATCACCCCCGCCACCGCCGTGATGGACAACTTCAGCCGCCTCTGCGCGAGGTATCGCCGCGAAGCCGTTCCGGGCCCCACGCCCGATTCGGAGGTCACCTACAAGAACAACTACCTGATCCTCCAGGCCGAGGACGAGATCGCCGCGATCGGCATGGTGCTCGGCGCGTCCTGGAGCGGGGCGCGCTCGTTCACCTCGACCTCGGGTCCGGGGATCTCACTGATGAGCGAGCTGCTCGGCTTCGCCTACTACACCGAGATTCCCGCCGTGATCATCGACGTCCAGCGCACCGGACCCTCCACCGGCATGCCGACGCGGACCCAGCAGGCCGACCTGCTGCTGTGCGCCTACGCGTCGCACGGCGATACCAAGCACCTGCTGCTCTTCCCCGCCAACCCCGCGGAGTGCTTCGAGTTCGCGGTGGCCTCCTTCGATCTCGCCGAACGCTTCCAGACGCCGGTATTCCTGCTCTCGGACCTCGACATCGGGATGAACGACTGGGTCGTTCCCGAACTCACCTGGGACGATAACTTCGTGCCAGACCGGGGCCGCGTGCTCGACGACAGCGATCTCGCGGGCATGGCCGAGTTCTTCCGCTACGCCAACGCCGACGAGGATTTCGTGACAGCGCGAACCCTGCCGGGCTCGGACTCCAAGGGCGCGTACTTCATCAGAGGCTCGGGCCACGACAAGTACGGTCACTACACCGAGAGCCCGGTGCAGTACAAGGAGGTCGTCGACCGCCTCAAGGCCAAGCACGCCGCCGCCGCACAGCACATCCCCGCCCCGATCGTCGAGCGACGCCCGGGTGCAAAGGTCGGCGTCATCACGCTCGGCAGCTGCGACCTGGCCGTTCGCGAGGCCCTCGACATCCTCGCCGAGGCCGGCGTCGCCGTCGACTACATGAGGGTCCGAGGATTCCCGTTCGTGGCCGACGTGCGAGGCTTCGTCGAAGAGCACGAGTACTGCTTCGTCGTCGAGGAGAACCGCGACGCCCAACTGCGATCATTGATCACCATGGAGACCGGAGCACCGATCGAGAAGATGCTGCCGATCCTCGCCTACGGCGGATTCCCGCTGAGTGCGAAGCAGGTTATCGACGGTATTGTCACTGAACTGGAGAACAAACGATGACGTCAATTACCAAGCCACTGATCCCCCTCGCCCCGCTCGCGAAGAACGACCTGGGCCTGACCATCCGTGACTACGAGGGCGCGATGTCGACCCTCTGTGCGGGATGCGGCCACGACTCGGTCACCGCCGCCATTGTCTACAGCTTCTGGGAGCTCTCGACGCCGCCGCACATGATCGCCAAGCTCAGCGGCATCGGATGCTCCTCGAAGACCCCCACGTACTTCGTCCGCGGCGCGCACGGGTTCAACTCGGCGCACGGACGCATGGTCACCATCGCCACCGGCGCCAACGCCGCCAACCGCGAGCTCACCTACATCGGGATCTCCGGGGACGGCGACTCGCTCTCCATCGGGCTCGGCCACCTCGCCCACGCCATCCGGCGGAACGTGAAGATGGTCTACGTCATCGAGAACAACGGCGTCTACGGGCTCACCAAGGGCCAGCTCTCGGCGTCGGCCGACATCGGTACCCGGGCCAAGCGGGGCGAGCCCAACGAGATCGCCCCGATCGACCCGATCATGCTGGGCCTCGCCATGGGCGCCACGTTCCTCGCCCGCAGCTTCTCGGGCGACAAGGAGCAGCTCGTGCCGATCCTGAAGGCCGCGGTCGCCCACAACGGCCTCGCGCTGATCGACGTGATCTCGCCCTGCGTGACCTTCAACGACCACGAGGGCTCGACCAAGAGCTACCGCTTCATGCGCGAGCACGAGGTCAAGGAGGTCCAGACCGACTTCGTTCCCCTGCGCACCGAGATCCACGGCCGGATCCCCAGCGACGGCACCACCGAGATCACGATGCACGACGGCAGCGTTGTGCGCTTCGGTTCGGTGCCCGAGGGCTACGACCCGAGCGACCGACAGAAGGTCGAGGAGTACATCCGCGACCGTCATTCCCGCGGCGAGATCGTCACGGGGCTGCTCTACGTCGACGAGTCGGCCAAGGACGTCCACGAGTTGAACCACACGCCCGCCGAGGGGCTCAACAAGGTCCCCTACTCGAAGCTCTGCCCGGGCGCGGCGGAACTGGCGAGCATGCAGGCGAGCTTCCGCTAATACCTCGGACCCGCTGGCACGGGGCAGTTCCGTGGAACGAAGAGCCATGTCCCGGTCCGGTCCGGTCCGGTCCGGTCCGTCCCGTGCCGAGATTTGGTGGCGTGTGCGACAATCGTCTCCATGAAAGAAAACGCCTGGAAGAGCCATTGGCACAAGCACCCCGGAGTGCGCGCCGGCAACGAGCTGTCGCTCGGCGAGCGGTCCGCCGATCGGATGCGCAACATGATGGGGTCCTGGCCCTTCGTCTTCATGTTCTTCGCCGTGATGATCGTGTGGGCGCTGACCAACACGCTGCTCATCCAGCACATCCTGCACCACAAGGCGTTCGACCCCTACCCGTACATCCTGCTCAACCTCTTCCTCTCGATGCTGGCGGGCATCCAGGCGGCGGCCCTGCTCATCGCCGCCAAGCGAGCCGACTCGATCTCGTCCGAGGTGGCGCTGCACACCGCCAACAACACCGACGACATCAAGACGCTGATCCAGGAGAACACCGAGCTCACCTCCCAGGTGAAGAGGAACACCGACCTGCTCGAGGAGATCCACCTGCACGTGACCAACATCGGCAAGAAGGTGGGCGCCGACGTGGGCCGCTTCGCGCCGGGTGAGGAGCCGCCAGCGCCGGCCAGCGCGTAGCGGCCGCCCCGGGCGACGGCTGGTCGCCAGGTCTCTCCGCTTCGGCCCTAGCTGGGTGCGACGTACCCCCAGAGCGCCGCAGAACCGCCTTCGCCGTCGGCCCGGTACTCGTCGTTGGCGAGTTCGACCACGCTGAAGCCCGTGCGGTCGCCGTCACCGTTGATCGCGTCGGGTCCCCGGCTGCCCCCGCTGTAGCTGACGACGACGGCGACGTGCTGGGCGACCAGCTGGGAAACGTTCAGCCCGTACACGGCGACGTCGCCGGGAAGCGGCGTGTAGCCCGAACCCGCGGCGTGCCACGTTCCGTTCGCCACTCCCCACTCGTAGAAGCTGGCCGACGACGAGTTCAGGTCTCCGCTGATGTACTGGTAGGTGACCGCGACGCCCGCCATCTTCCAGGCCCAGGCCGCGAAGTCGGCGCACCACTGCTCGGCGCGGTTCGCATTGGCGCAGTCGTTGGCGCCAGAGACCCAGTAGGCGCTGTACTTGTTGCAGTAGGTGGCGGACGGACTGGTCCGGTAGCCGACCTGCCCCTCGGCGATGGCGACGATTCGACCCCGCAGCGGCGAGATTGCGGCAGCATTGGCGATGTCGAGCTTCGCGACGGCCGCAGCTGAATGTCCGTCGAGCTCGGAGAGCCACCGGGTCGCCGCGGGGCGCACCAGCACCACGACCCCCGCGACCACGACCACGGCAACGACGAGCCGCAGGCGTCGGCGCAGCCGGCGTCGGCGGTGATGTCGCCGGCTGGCCCGTTGGCTGATTGGACTCTCCGCCTTCGACATGGCTGGCCGGACCGCTAGCGGGCCGACATCGTGATGAAGTCGCGCGCGTAGGCGACCTGGAAGAAACGTGCCGGGCCCTGGACCATCGTCGCGAGGAGGTCCTTGCCGTTGGCCGGAGTCGCCGGAGCGCTGGGCGTCGCGGGAGCGTAGGTCGCGAATACGGGCCAGAGCGGGTTCATGTCCAGGGTCATGGCTCGAACCGCGCCGGCGCGGACCAGCAGCTTGGCCAGGTCCACGATGTTCATCGGACCCGACACGTAGACGAGCGCACCGTCCTGGGTCACGCCGAGTCCGGAGCGCGGCGTGTTCGCCACGCCGTTGAGTGCGACGCCCCAGGTCGAGGTGTCGCTCGTCCGCAGCCCGGACACGGGCTGGCCGTTCTCGACCAGCAAGGTGAGGTTCTGACGCACCGCGACCACGTCGGGGCTCATCGTGACGTCCCGTCCCCACTGCCCGACCGTGGCCGAGCCGTTCTTGTAGATGACGAGCGACGCGGCGCCCACGCGCAGCGGCGCGACGAGATGGCCCTCACTTAGATAACCGCCATTCGAGTCCTTCAAGAGGAATCCACCACTGAACGCCGCGACCAGCGTTCTTGACGCCGCGGGGGATATTGGCGCCGTGAATTTCCAGTTCAATCCGCCCGGACTGAGGCTACCCGAGTAGAGCGTGGCACGCAGGAGCTTGGTGTCCATCCAGGCGACACCGGCGACCACCGACGGGTCGTCGGGCAGCCGCAACGTCGTCGTGTACGCGGCCGACACGCCGTCCACGAGGCGCCCGGCCGGTTGCCACTGTCCCTCCCCTGCCACTCGGGCGGTCGGGAAGGCCCCCAACGTCGCTGGCGCTGGCAGCGCGGCGAGGGTGCTGGCCCTCTTGGCGCCCGACGACGCCTGCGAAGGTCGGTAGTTCGCGCCAACGGCGCGCACGGCACCGGGAGGCTCAAGGGCCGTCACGAGCGCCACGGCCGCCAGCGAAGCGATGACCATCGTCACTGCGACGCGCGGCCCCACCGACCTGCGTGCCCTGGCGTGCCTCATGATCCGCCGCGCCCCACGGGTCCGGGCACGAAGAGGCGTTCATCAGGCATCAGGGGTGACTCGAGCGACCACGCGGGACGACCGGGGCAACGCTCCCGTCCGGGAAATCGTCGTCGGTCCGGGGCATCCCTGTCTCGCGATTCATCTTCGCCAAGTTAGTTTTCGACCCTGTATACACCATTGGGTTGAGATAAAAAGGAATTAATAATTATCCGTCCGAGGCCAAGTACGTCCTTGGTCCTTGGTGGTGACGATGAGGAGTCCTCGAACAGCGATCCGACGAGCAGGTGGACTTGCTCGCTACTGGAAGGCTTCTCCAGGCAAGTTGGTGAACACCTTCGGTCCGGTGTCGTGACGCCGAACCCCACGGACCCGCGTCCTCGAGCGATCGCTCAACCCTCCACCACCGGCGCCAGCTCCACGAACGCTCGGCCGCGAACACCCCCGGGGCCAATCGCAGCTTGTAACCCGCGGGGCAGGAGGGAGAGAGTCCAGCGACCTTCTTCACCCCTGCACCCTGCCCGTACGGGATGGTCTGGCACGACGACGCGGCCTGCGGGATAAGGGCGATGAGGTTCGGTATCGAGCAGACGATGGTGCACATCGCACCACTCGTGAACGTCAAGCCCCACAACTCGTAGAGATCAGTGCCCATCATCATCATCATCATCATCATCATCATCATCGCCACCATCGACCCCGGGGTGGCGTTGGCGCCGACCGCGACCAGGTTGTTCAGGGTGTAGTTGACGAGGCAGACGTTCCCTAGGCCGTCCGGGGCCACCTGGCCAGGCCTGCCAGTTTCGGTGGCGCCACGGGCGGGCGATTCGTAACGGAATCACGATATCCCTTGGTGAGCCGGCCTTTCGAGAACTCGCCACTCCGATCGCGATCAGGTCGGTCCGCAACTGACCAACGTGTTCGAGGCAGCGATCGCCGGACCATCGCCCCCGTGGAACATCAGGGCGACCGACGGGTTCACGTCCCCGTAGGCATCCAGTCCGCTCACCGGGACCGCTCCCCCGAGGGCGATCTGCAGGAAGCGAATTGAGGCGTGGGTGACGACGTCGAATGCGGGGATGTCCACGCCGTCGAACGGCGGGAGATGGTGGGCGGTGCGCAACTCGAGGAACCACTTGCTGGCCTGGTGCACTGCACGGTAGAGCTGGACCCCGTAGCGGGCGAGATTGCACCCGTCCTCGGCACTCTGGATCAGCAGCAACGACGGGTCCGGCGCGAGCGGGCCGTACGGATCGACCCCGTCCACCTGCCCGGACATGACGATCGTGGCGCGGAAGTCAAGACCGGCGCGGAGCTGCTGGTAGCTCCGGCCATAGGGATCCTTCCCACGGGCGTAGGAGAGCATCGCCACCACGGTCGCCCCGTCAGAGTGGCCCGCCAGCGCGAGTTCCGACGAGCGAATGAGCCCGAGCACGACCGGGCAGCCCGCGGACGCGGCGGACGAGTCATTCAGTATCTGACGCGTCACGAAGGTCAGGTCGGCGGGCTCGTTCCGGAGGTCGTCTTCGGTGTTCGCGCCGTGCTGCGCCGCGACGCCGGACCTGTCCTCGTCGGGGAAGAGCGGGGCCGCGACCACGAAACCCGCCTTGACCCACGCGTCGAGGAGCGGTGCGTAGGTATCGGGAGTCACGTCGTAGCCGTGGGCGAACACGATCATGGGGAAGCCTCCACTACTCGTGGCGGGCTTGGCTCCGGGCGATTCCGCGACGCCGGCGGCACCAAAGTGCGTCGGATAGCGGATTTCGGTGACGAGCGTTCGGGTTCTCGACAGTACGGACGGCGGCGTCGTGTCGAAATTCGGAGTGCTCCGAGTCGGGTCGACGAACGTGCATCTGGCAATGCCCACTGAGTACCCGACCGAGGGAGCAACGTGACTCGTCGAAGTTCCACCGGCGATTTCGTTCTGGCCGACCAGGAGCTGAGTGCACGTCACCGCGACCAGGACCAGTACCCGGAGATGGAATCTCGACGCGCGCCTGATGCTACTCACCGCCGACCAGTTTCGTCGGCGGCCCGTCGTGGCCCCTGCGCTGCGCTCCGGGGGGAGGTGCTCGTCCCGGCACGGCCTTCCGGGCGCCGAGCGCTCTTGCCCGACTCGATATCCCGTGCGCCACGCGCCATCCCGAGCCAGAGAGAGATTGTGTTTGTCCTGGCGTGCGATGAGGGGACATGATCCGAATGTAATCCCCGGTCACCTCCTTGGAGACGCCCCGGCGGTCGGCCTGGAAGAAACTTGGTGCGTTCCAAGGTCACCGTGAAGGCCGTCAGGTCGCACGTTGAGCGTCGATGCTCTTCGTCCTCAGCCATGTCGTTGTCGGATGTTGCGCCTGGAGCTCACCGTGTCGGGGCCGTGCGGAGGTGTCCGAACGGTGGTCCAGGCGTTTGACCGCGACAGGGGCCACGCCGGCAGGAGGCCGTACGAGCGAGACGGGCATGCTCCCCTTCGAAAGGGTGTCTTACCTGGTGGCGGGGAAAGATTTGAACTTGCGACCTTCGGGTTATGAGCCCGACGAGCTACCAAACGCCTCCACCTCGCGTGGCTTCGAGCACTCCACCCGATCCGGCGAGTTTGCCCACACCTTCAATCAAATTCGGCCTATCGAGATCCTCAAGCCCGCGATCGACGAGCTCTCGAATCGCCCGCCGTGCGAAGCCGACGGACGGGACCGTGCAACGCGCCTTCCGGGGCCCACCTTGACGATCTCGACAGACGTAGCAGCCGAACACCAACGCTCGACCCGGTCCACCGTGCGCCTTACGAAGAGCGTTCGCCGACAGAGGCAACAGCTCGACAACCCGCGAGCGCGCGACCTAGAGTGAAACCAATGCCGTTACGCGCCACGTCGCTGTGCAGGGTAGGTCGACGCGGATGTCACCATCCCCGAAGCCTGGACCAACCACCGCGACTCAGAAGCTGCCGCGGCCGCGTGGTTCTTTGTATTGCATTGCAGCACCAACGCGGAGGTTCGCCATGGGATTCGTGACCGGAGCACAAAACTTCGACGTGGTCAGTCTGGGTGACGTCGTGACCGATGAGTTCATCCACCTACCCCAGGGATCCGTGCGCGTTCGCGACGACGGAGGCGGGCGTTGGCTCGAGATCCCGCTCGGCACGAAGTTGATCATCGAGGAGGACTCACTTCCGGCGACCGGCGGGAGCGCCGCCAACGCAGCCGTCGCGATGTCACGCCTCGGGCTCCGTGTTGGCCTCGCGAGTTACCTGGCCCACGATCAGATTGGACTGGATATATTGAGTGCGATGCATGGCGAGGACGTCGGCACTGGCCTCATCCACGTCGATTCGCCAAGTCACACGGTGCGAAACTTCGTCCTGTCATTCGGTGGCGAGCGGACGATCCTCGTTCGTCACGCCGAGTTCAACTACCACTGGGAGGGACTCCGAGACTACGAAGTACCGACATGGCTGTACATCAACTCCCTGGGCCCCGACGCGCTCACGTACCAGGACGAGCTCGCCGACTGGCTGGACCAGTACCCCAACGTGCGACTGGCCTTCCAGCCCGGCACCTTCCAATTGGAAGCAGGGACCGAGCGACTGGCTCGCCTCTACGCGAGAGCCGAGGTGCTCCTCTGCAGCCGCGCGACCGCCGAAGCGATCACCGGCACCTCGGCTGCCGACCCGGTCCACGTGCTCGACGCCCTGTTGAGGCTTGGAGCTGGCAACGTCGTCGTCTTCGACGAAAGTGGCGGGGCCGTCGCCGCCAACGACTCCGAGCGGCTGAAGATCGAGGCATTCGCCGACTCCGAACCTCCGCTGGACCTCACGGGGGCCGGGGACGCGTTCGCCTCAACGATGGTCGCGGCCCTCATTAGGGGCATGCCGTTGCGCGAAGCTCTGTGCTGGCCACCCGTGAATTTCGTGGCCACGTCGTGCCAGTTCGGAACACAAAGCGGTCTCCTTCGACACGACGATCTGGTCAGTCGACTCGACGCCGCGCAGCCGGAGTTCACGGTCCACGACCTCTAATCCCCTCCACGCGGCCTGATTTTCCGACGCGCCGAACACGCTTCAGGCTGACAACCGTGCCGAGCCGCTGGACGCGGAAGACCCCGTCGCCCCCGGGGCGACGTTCCTCGTGTCGTGGCGCGGCGACGGACCCCGATCAAGGGCCCAGGAAAGCAGAAGTCCCGGCTCAGGGACACTGAACCGGTACCTGCGTGCAGCTGAGTAATCGACTTCGGTCCTTACCTCTTGGTGGCGGGGGAACTGTCGTGAAAGGCCAACCCGCTGCGAGCCAGCGCCCACGTTTCCTGACTGGAGTTCATCCACACTCCCGGTGCACACCTGACTGCACACGCCACTGTAGACAGTCCAGTCGACGACCCGAGCAATTGCCCCTATCCCGAGGGCTCCCACGCTCGCCATCTCTGGGTGATCTAGGCCCAACCCTGGGGGCCGCCCAATCGTGAAATCCCTACGACCTCACGCCGAGGAATACATCGCATGCACCACTCTGGCTGAAACGTCCGGAGAGGCCAGTGTCACTGCAGATACTCCTCAACGGTGTCAGAATCACGAACGGTGGCGTCGTCGGGGTCCTGTCCGAATTCTCGCAGTGCTCGGCGTCGTCGCAAGAGATCCCAGCACTGGTCGAGGGTCTCCTCGACATGGATAAGCCGCTCCGCGTTTTCGGGCGTCTCATCTCGCCGCAGTCTTCCCTCTTCGTCGACCAGACCTTCGATCTTCAGAAGAATCTTCTCGTCGTCCACTTCACTCCCCTCTCAGATGACGCATGGATCGCACCCTTCGCTCGCCGCCAATTCGACCTCGCGTTCATCAGTGTCACGAAAGGGTCCTCAGCCCTTTCTCGAATCATACGCTGGTGTCGATCGATGTCGAACCGGCCACGGCGATCGAAACAATGACTTCGTTGGCAGTCGCAGCCACTTGAATCGTTGTCTCACGCACCACAGTCTCGGGAACCGCTCGCCATTCGCAACCTGGCTCGAGTTACTGACGAAGAAACGCGAGCCCGCGTCCACCGGCCCTTGAAGATTCAGATTCCCGTGTGTTCAACACGAATCGGATTTGGATCGGGCACGTGAGGCATCAGTGCATTCGCTGGAATTTGGCCCAAACGACCGGCTTCAAAGTCTTCCAGTGCCTGCATAATCTCGCTTCGAGTATTCATGACGAACGGCCCGTAATGCTCAACTGGCTCACGAATGGGCTGGCCTCCCAGAATCAGCAACTCGAAATGAACGGTGCGCGAGTCTTGGTTATCGCCAGCGCTCGCGCTCAGCCAATCGCCGGGACCAAACGTCACCAGCTGTCCAACATCAACGGGTCGCGCCTCGCTTCCCACCCGACCAGATCCGGCAAGCACGTACGCGAGCGCGTTGAAGTTGGGATCCCAAGGTAATTCCAGCATCGCTCCTGGCGCGATCGAGGCGTGGACCAACGCCATGGGCGTGTGGGTCGAGCCGGGCCCACGATGTCCGCCGACCTCTCCGGCGATTATCCGCACGAGGGATCCCCCGTCGCTCGAAGACAGCAGAACCACCTGGTCAGCGACGAGCCCTTGATACTTCGGCGCGATCATCTTGTCTTTCGCCGGCAGATTCACCCAGAGTTGAATGCCGTGAAACAGTCCGCCCGAGACCACCAACTCCTCGGGAGGCGTCTCGATATGCAAGATACCGGCCCCCGCGGTCATCCATTGGGTGTCGCCACCGGTGATGAGACCGCCTCCGCCGTGGGAGTCCTGGTGAGCAAAAGTACCGTCAATCATGTAGGTGACCGTTTCGAAACCGCGATGAGGATGCCAGGGAGTGCCCTTGGGCTCGCCGGGGGCGTAGTCGACCTCCCCCATCTGATCCATGTGGACGAACGGATCTATGTCGCTCATGCTCACGCCGGCGAAAGCCCGGCGGACCGGAAACCCCTCCCCCTCGAGGCCGCTCGGCGCTGTCGTTACCGACTTGACTGGCCTTTCTACTGATCCTTCAACCTTGGGACTAGCTACCCGAGACAGGTCAAGCCAGTTGTCTGGTGTCACCGTAGGCATAGGGAACTCCTTTCCAAGTCCATCAAAAGTATGGCACCGACGTGACGCTCGCGCCGGGCGAGGATCAGACGTCACTCGAAGCTGATCCCGAAGTTGCTTCCACGATGCTGCTTCACCGGACCAACCCGATCTCACGAGCGCAATCGCTCTCCGGCGAGACCCCGCTGGGTACGAAGTTGGCATGGAATGAGCCTCTCACGAGGGTCCAATCTCAACAAACAAAAGGGCAACAAGACGCAGGGCAGGTCAGTTGACTTCTACACCCGGTTGGGTGGCGAAATCGGTCAAAAGCGCGCAGTCCTGGACCTTGAGAATCAGGTTCATCCGGGAGATGCTCGTGGGCCAAAGTCGGGCACCTTTGGCTAGCCTCGTTGCATGACCCGGCTCGAAGTCACCACCAGTCGTGCGGCCACGGTTGGCGCCATGTCCGTTCGCCGGGCGCTCCCTCGAAGGGGACATCGCACGGTGGGCGCGTGGTGCTTCGCCGACCACATGGGACCGGCGAAGGTGACCAAAGAACACGGTCTCGATATCGGACCCCATCCCCACATGGGACTGCAGACCGTGACGTATCTGATCAATGGCGAAGCCCTTCACCACGACAGTTTGGGCACCGAGCAGTTGATTACTCCCGGCCAGCTGAACCTGATGACCGCCGGCGAAGGCGTCTCGCACTCCGAGGAGGCAACGGGACAGTACGAGGGAACCCTGCAGGGCATCCAACTCTGGATTGCCCAGCCCGACGCGACGCGTCATCTGGCTCCCGCTTTCGAGCACCACGGCGACCTGCCCCGCATCGAGTTGAATGACACGAGCGCCACCATCCTGGTGGGCGAATTCTGCGGGGTTACGAGCCCCGCGCGCCACGACACCGAACTGATGGGGACGGACCTCAAGGTCAATAGGCGCGCGAATTTCCCACTTCGAATTCACTTCGAGTACGCCGCGATTGTTCTCGAGGGATCGCTGATGCTGAACGGGATATTCCTCGAGCCTGGACACCTCGGCTACCTCGCTCCCGGAAGCGATCAGATTGAATTCGACGCCCTCGAGCCGTCGAGGGTGATGCTCCTGGGAGGGGTTCCCTTCGAGAGCGAGATTCATATGTGGTGGAACTTCGTGGCGCGAAGCCGCAACGAGATCGACCAGGCATTCAATTCGTGGCGCGACGACGATGGCCGCTTCGGCACTGTTGCGAGCAACCTGGACCGGATCAATACTCCCGCTCCATTTTGGCGCGCGCCCGGATAGACCGGGGAGCACGGTCGCCCCGACGAGGATGTCGCCGGGTTCACTTGGAGGCTGGACCAGCTTCTGGCAGCTTCCTTGCCGGCCATTCGCTCCGTTCAAACATCGCGGGCATCAACGCTTGGCCTGGCTCTCACGGGGCGTAGGACGCCGAGACCAGGAGGGCACGACTCAACCGACCGCACTATCTGGCCGGCCCCCTGCAGTTCGACGAGCTTCATCGCCCCGACGTCGCCACCGCGTCACCAGCGGTCGTGCTGGCGCCGGTTAGCGAAGCCGCCATCCGAAACCGGCTGGCGAGCACGGTGACGGTGCTCTCGACCGACAGTCTGGTGAAGGTCTTCCAGGACTTCACCGCGCTCGACTTCGTGTCCAACGGACGCGCCGAGATCACCGCGGGCCGCGGCGCCCCAGGCGACGCCGCCGTCGGTTCGGCGTGTTGATCACGAGCGGTCGCTGGTACGTGACGCTGGGATCACTTCCGGGTCGGCGCTGGGGCGGGCGGTGGGGCTTGACGATGCCGCTGCCGACATGGCGTCGCGTCCCCGACCAGGGTGCAGGGGGCGCCGTCAGCCGGTCGGCAAGGTGGTAGACGGCGTCTTCGTAGTTGACCCGCCAGCCGTGAAAATCCGGCCACGCCTCTTCGGCGGTGCGCTCCAGCGGGAAGCCACTCTCCTCCAACATGGCGACGGCAGACTGAAATTCGTGAAATTGGAGCCGGATCGGATCATCGGGCTTCGGGTCGAAGTCGATCTCCCAGCCGAGTGATGTCGCTATCCGATTGGTCAGCGTGAAACCCATGCGAAGGCAGAGACGCGCCTGGGATGGCGCCGACGAAGGGCAAAGGGCCAGTTGCATCGCGGCAGCGTCGAGCACGGCGAGCAGACCGATGAGCCACGAGAGCCACGGGTCGGGCGAGCGAAAGAGCAGCAAGATGGGGTAGGTACTGTGACTCTCGGCGACGTCCGCGGACCAGGACTCCCACTCCTTGTAGAGGTCGGGAAGCGTGTCGACAATGCCGACGAGTTGGTGGCGCGCCAGGAGTTCTGGTCCCCACGCCGGAGCTCCGGCCCTGCTCTCGAGCAACGCCACCAGCCCCTCGCGACGGCTGAAGGCGTTGTAGAGCGTCGGCAGGTACGCGATCTGCAGGGCGACGATGATGACCCAGATGGCACCGGCGGTGACGTCGATGGCGATATTCGCACGACCGCCGACGTGCACGGCCCCCACCGTGAAAAGGGCGATCAGCGCCTGGAGCAACCCCCGAGAAATCGAATGCGTGGTCGGCATCAGCATCAGGTCGAATCCGACGACGAGGGAACCCGCCCAGAACATCAGCTGCGCGAGGAGTGCCACCGGCGCCGTCGGGGCGAGGATCGCGTCCTTGCTTTCGTACGTCGTCGCCAGGCGCGAGAGGGCGACGAAGAGCAGTCGCACTGAACGATTCACGAGCAGTGCCGCCCGTTCGACACCCGAGGGTTGGCGGGGCAGGACGAGGACGAAGAGGATTCCCGTGACCGTCACGATGACGATAACGAGGCCGATGACGAAGAGAAGAGTATTCAAGGTTGAGGATAAGAGTACCCAGATGGCGTGCCGAGCTCTCTCACGCTCGGGTCTGGCCCTGACGGACTCGGCCAGTCGATGGTTAAAGAGCGAAGGCTTGTCTCTCGGAGTGAGCGCATCAGTCGATGGGCAAGCCGCTGAATCTGCTAGTTAACGCGACTCATCTCTATCATCGCCGACTGCTCTTTCTGCGCGAGGAGCCAGACTTCGTCCAACGAATCTTCTTCGTGAGCAGAGGCCACGTCTACACCGGTGAACTCTCGGTTCGTTCATCGCCGGTGCATCAACCTTGAGAAGATCTTTCGATGATTTAGCCAGGCGCTCGTTGCTCGGTGCGGGCCTCGTCGGGGTCCGGGTACGCGATGAGTAGGTCTCGGTACTCCAGTTCCGCAACGTGCGTAGCCGTGACGTGACGGACGTCGTCCTCACGTAGCACCACCAAACCGACCGCGAAGCGTGGTAAGTTGCACGCGCCCTCTCAGCGCGTGACCACGATCACGCCGACGGGCGCTCACCGGGTGGCAGCGACCACTTCGCCACGCAGCCAACCCCCAGGCACTTCCAATGATCCCGACTGTCCGCAGTGCGTCCTACTTCGCTCGCGTCAGCCGCGAGGTCGCGAACCGGCGCGTGATGGTGGGACTGGCCCATTCCGGTATCTCGTACGACGATGCCCACGGTCCTCCTCTTGTCCTCTTGACGAGACGCTCTCCTTCTCACCTTACGGTGCTCCTGGATGCTCGGCGCGCACTCACGGCGCTCGAGCGGTGCTGGCACCCGCCGGCGAAGCGTCCCTACGACGGAGGCGGTTGGAGCGGTCGGGGTGCGCAGGGGCCTGCAGCACCGTGCAGCACCGTGCAGCCGCACGGGGAATCTGGGATTACGAGGACCCGAACGCTTGTGAAGCGGACCACGGACAGCACGAAGGCCCAGGGTCTCCCTGGGCCTTCGACTTCGTTCATGTACTACGTGGTGGCGGGGGGACTGCAGTAAGAGGCCAACTCGCGGTGAGGAAGTACCCATCTTTCCTGATAGAAGTTGATGCATACCCCATGTGGACGCCTGACTGATCACCCCTATCACCGTGGCGTGTTCGTAGAGTTTCTGGACTGAAGTTGGCCGCGTCACGACGCCAACGCAACGAAACCCTGTGACCTGGTGTCGTCTGAGGGCTGACTTGCAAAATCCGACCGGTTACTCGGCGAATGAGCAGTATTGAACTCAACACGGTGATCTCTTGGGTGTTGCCACAATCGATTCTGGGGAGCGGTGGCGAAACTACCGACTCTCGACCACAATCACAGGTTTCACTCAATGGGCTGATGGGCGAATGTTGCGGGCTCTCGGCCGGCGAGCAGCCACCCACCGACCGTGGCGCCGACCGGCATTGCGACGAGGATAATCAGAAGGTTGGCCACCGGAACGCTGGACAGCGAGGAGAGTCCGTCAAGGCTGTTCGTCCGGCTGAAGGCAATCAGGGCGATGTAGCCAGCTGCGGTTCCGACCATTGCCCCGATGAGTGCCAGTGCTCCCGCTGTCACGGCAGTTAAGTTCCGGCGCATGAAGCTGCTGGCCCCAGCGGCGGTGAGGATCCGCAGGTCACTAGCGGCCTCGCTTCGTATGAGGCCAATCGACATGGCAAGAATGCCCAAAGCCAGCAGGATGCCCACCAGGGTGGCCCAATCAATAATCGACGCCGAGGTCGGAATGCTCGACTTGGTCTCGATGCTCATTTCGGATGCCGCCGCGGTAATCCTGGCGTCGTTAAGCTGTAGGGCGCTGAGTGGCTGGGTGGTCTGCACCAACCAACCTGATACCAGGGTCTTCAGTGCCAGCTGGTGTACCGCATATTCGGTGATGACGGTGTTCGGTGCCGACGTCCCTGAGGGAAGTTCGGTGACCTCCTGGATCCTCGGGTTAGCGAGACAAGAAGCCTTCGGGCACGGCCACGCTCCGTGCTTGCCACCCCCAGGAGGGCCGTTTCCGGCGAAGTACTCGCCGTAGACCAATTGCATTTTCGTGAGCGACGAGAACCCGGGCCGCATCGAGAGGACGTCGGCCGTTGGACTCAACGACGACGCCTTGATGCCGAACGCCTTCAGAAGTTGCGGCGTGGCGACGTAGAGGGGACCCGAAAAGCTGCGACCGGGTGCCGCGTGCTGCAAGGTGGCGCTGGTCGTATCGAGCTGGATGATGTCGTGGGATCCGAGGGCCTTGGCGATCGAGTGTGCGCCGCTATCCATCGTCTCTAGGTTGAACGTGGGCGGCACCACGCCGGCATTGCCGGGACCGGGTCCGTAGGGCCCGATCGGCGTGTAGATGATCAACTGCGTCGGTGACAGGTTGGGCCCGGCGTAGTCGAGAACGTTCCCGAAGCGCGCCGCCGAAGCCACCATGACGACCACGGCGATGAACACACCAATGCTGATCGCCCCGAGCGCCGAGCCCGAACGTGCCCGGTAACGTGCGAGATCGCGCGTGGCCATCCGCACGGCGAGGGGGGCCCCGCGAGTCAGTCGGCTGAGCGCCGTGAGGAGAAACGGAGCCCACAAGACGACAGAAACGGTGAGAGCAATGAAGCCCAAGACCAGCTCCGGAATTCCTGCGCCCTTGCCATTGCCCGCGCCCGCGGCGCCGAGGAGGAAGAACGCCACAATCACGAAGATGACACCCGGCACCGCAGTACGACGAACCTTTTTGGGCGGAGCTGGACGACCCGACAGTGCGGCCACGACTGAGATCCGAGTCACGGTTTTGGCGGGCCTCGTGGCGGCGAAGTAGGCGGCGGCGACGGCGAGCGCTATGGCGACGACTATGACGGCCCACGGCAGCTGAAACACGCCCACCACGTGGTGAGCACTCGCCTCGAGGCTTGGTCGATAAGCCAACCAGGCGGCGAAGCCCACTAGGACGCCCATGAGCGCACCGACGACACCGACCATGGCGCCGTTGGCGCGCACCACCATTCGGATGTTCTTGTCCGTGGCGCCGATGGCCCCCAGCATCCCGATGGAGCGAAGACGCCGCTGGGCCAACACGGTAAAGCCGGCCACCGCCACGAGGGCGATCAGGAGCATTGCCAGGGTCGCCAACGCGATGGAGATGGTCTCCGGATTCAGCGGATTGCTCTGGGCTACCGACTGGAGAGTAACCACGTTGGAGCCGAGTTTGCTAGGGGCCGCACCGGGCGCGTCGAAGAGGACGGTGACCTGGTTTGGTTCGGGGACTTGACCGGGGATGACCAACGCGAACTGGTCGAGGAGGTCCTGGGGATTCTCGACGACACCGACGACCCGGCGGGAAGAGCCCCCCTCGCGCCAGACGCTACCGACCTTTAGGTCCAATGATGTCGCGACTCCCGACGTGAGCGCCACTTCGCCTGCGCTGGTTGGATAGCGACCCGACACCACGGCAAGCAGCGGCTGACCATAGGGCCCTCGCGGGTTCTGGGCGCGAAGTTCGAAGGTGTCGATCGAACCGGGGATCGTGACAGTCTCATTCTCGATGACGTCCACCGGGCCGAATCGCTGGTGCCACCGCGCAATCGTCGCGGCTTCTGTTGCGCTGACACGCGGGAACGTGGCCAGGTCGTGCGCGGCGCCAAAACCAACGTAGGACGAAAGTGGCGTGTTGGCTGCGACACCAACCCCCACGGTCGTCGCCGCCACGGCCACCGTGATCAGCGCCAGTATCAGCAACTGCTGGCGCCACTCGCGTCGCAGAAGCCGCCACGCCCAGCGCACCACCGCTCGACGGGCGGGCATCCCACCATTGGCGGGTCGATCGGCAGGAAGTTCGAGGATCATGGTCATTGATCGAGAGATGGCGAGTTGGGTTCGAGCCGCGACTCTGGACTCGGAGGCGGCGTTGTTTGATCAACCACCCGACCATCCCGTAGGTACACCACTCGATCAGCCAACGATGCGAGCTTCGCGTCGTGGGTGACGACGATGGCGGCCACGCCCAGGTGGCAGGCGGCCAGGATCATCCGCATGACGGCCTCGCCATTGACCGAGTCGAGCGCGCCCGACGGCTCGTCCGCGAGCAGCAGTTGACGATTCCCGACGACGGCGCGGGCAATGGCGACCCGCTGGCGCTCACCACCCGAGAGCTCATCAGGAAAGCGCGTCGCACGCTCCGCCAGTCCGAGTTCCTCGAGAGCCGCCATCCCCGCGCTGCGCGCCTTCCTGGTCGCGACTCCGTCCAGTTCGAGCGGCAGGGTGACGTTTTCCACGGCGGTGAGCCCGGCGAGGAGGTTGAAGTCCTGGAATACGTAACCGACCGTGCGACGCCGCAGACGCGCCTTATCGTTGCGCGACATCGTCGATAGTGCCGCTCCGTCGATGGTCACCTCGCCACTCGTCGGCTCCTCGAGGCTTCCCGCGATGGTGAGAAGAGTGGACTTGCCCGAACCGCTTGGTCCCATGACCGCCACGAGCGCGCCGCGATCGACCGAGAGGTCGACGTCGGTGATGGCGTGCACTTCGGTCGAGCCCTCACCGTAGACCTTGGAAACTGCTCGCATCTCCAGGAAGCTCATCGGCATCCTCCAATCCGTCGTCGAACTCGCGACATCACCAGGGCGCTTCGTACGACTGATCGTCGTCGGAGCGCTTCAGGTGACCACTCTCTACGGAGGCTAAGCGAACCCCCAGTCGCAAGCCATCGGGGTAAACCCTGATGATTCCACCGCCCACTAAGGGTCACACCTCGCTCGAAACGTGCTCTTTGTGTGACAGCGCCCGTGAACTGCACCCATCCACATAAGGCGCTAATCGTCATGCGAACAATCGACTCAGGCCGAGTCGCGCATTGTGAGGTCGGGGGGCCGACGTGAACTCCAACGCCCGTTGAGTCCATCTCCAGCAAGATCGTCACCAAGGTTGCACAGTAGGCATGCAGACGTCGGGACCCTATTCTCCGTTGATTGCGCGGCAGAATCCGTTCCAGACAGTACGAAGGCCCAGGCTCAGACCGGGCCTTCGATCTTCGTGGGGTGTGCACGTAAGTCCAAAGGCCAAGGGGCGGATGGGGTCTGGGCGGCGCCGGCAGAGACTTTCAACAAAAAGTCGGGCGTCTACTAACCCACGATTTCCCGATCGGCAGCAAGATGAGGTAATGAAGCAGAGGCCACGCCCCGCTGGCGGAGCATTTGAGTGAGGTGAGAATAGCGGCGGCGTAGGCTTCCGGTCCTTGGAGTGAGATACCGGCATTCCAGCACCGGCAAAATACAGTTAGATACTCGTCAAGGTGACCGGGCGAAGAAGGAGCGTCTTGTCGTGCAGCACCGAGGAGTCCACTACGACACGGGAACCACTTTCCGTGGCCCGGGTTATGCCATCTCAACGCGCCGAGCGGACCTCGACACGTCGGTGGTGCGTCGCGAGCTCGCGATCATCCGAGACGATCTGCACGCCAATGCCGTTCGCATCGTTGGCAGTGATGTCGAACGGATGACCGCCGTCACTGCGGTCGCACTGGGACTTGGCCTCGAGGTCTGGTTCTCCCCGGCCTTCTTCGAATACTCGCCGGAGCAAACCGCGGCTCGGATGGTCGATGCGGCCAAAGCAGCAACACCGCTCTCGGAGGCCCATCCGGGGCGTGTGATCTTCGTCGCCGGAAGCGAACTCATGCTCTTCATGAAGGGACTGGTTCCTGGTAAGAGCGTGACTGAACGTCTGGAATGCCTCAAAGGGGATCCGTCGCAACTGGGTAATGGGGGGCTCGACGAGTACTTGGCTGACTTGGTGCTGAGGGTGCGTGCAGTTTTCGATGGTTCGCTATCCTACGCCTCACTCGTCTTCGAGCAAGTGGACTGGGCACCCTTCGACTACGTTGGCGTGGATCATTACCGCGAAGCACGGACGAAGGACCGTTATGTCGAAAGACTCGAACCTTTCCTCTCCTTTGGCAAACCAGTGATCGTCACCGAGTTCGGGATGCGCACCTACCGCGGTGCAGCGAGCTCGGGCGCCCTGGGGTTCGGGGTGACCGACACCACTCGACTGTGGCTCCACACCCGTCCGGTGATCGGAGGCTTCTTCCGGCCCCGCCTCAAAGGCAAGTTCCAGCGTGATGAGGCCATGCAGGCCCGCGAACTGGTCGAGACTCTCAATGAGCTTGAGGGCTCGGGAGTAGCAGGGGCCCTGCTCTCGACCTTTGCGACACCCGAGGCCTACACCGACGATGATCCCCGCTACGACCTCGACATGGATTCGATGTCGCTCGTGAAGTCCCTGCCTGACGGGCGCCACGGAACGACCTATCCAGATATGCCGTGGGAACCCAAGGAATCGTTCGCCGTAGTGGCACACCACTTCGCAACTCAATAGGCCGAAGGTTACCTAGAGAGTCGCGCCCCCATGTGATTAGCCGCCCTGAAGGGCGGCTTCCTTCATGTCCTCGCCCAGGCCGAGACGCACGGGCAAGGTCACTCGAGACCGGAGAAAACGAAAGTCCCGGCTCAGGGACTCTGAACCGGGACTTACGTACATCTTCGGGCAGCACTTACGTGCACACCCCTTCGTGGCGGGGGCAAGATTTGAACTTGCGACCTTCGGGTTATGAGCCCGACGAGCTACCAGACTGCTCCACCCCGCGATGAAGACACCATCCTAGCGCCTGACGGCGCCTGCGTTCCAATGAGCTACTTCTTGCCCAATGCGTTCTGAGCCAACTGCAGCTGCTTGTTCATGGCGTTCACGTCGCTCTGATAATTGCCGAGGTTACCGGCCTGCAGCGCGGCCTGGGCGGCCGTGTAGTCGTCGGCGGCCTGCTTCAGGTACGCCTGCGCCGTCTGTCCGGACTTGGTCGAAGGTGGAGTGGTCGGCGTGCTCGACGATGGGCCCACGGTGATGTTCGCCCCCAGCACGTCCGAGAGTGCCCCGGCGAGCGTCGGTTCGATGCCCACGTCCTGGTTGAAGACCGCGATGACGTATTTCAACTGCGGCAGCGAGTTCGACGAACTCGTCACGTACAGCGGACGGATGTAGAGCACGCTCTGGTCCAGCGGCACCATCAGGTTGTTGCCGAGCAGCACGCTCGAGCCGTGCTGGTCGAGAGGCGTGATGATCGAGCTCACCTGCGAGGCCTGCTCGATCTCCGAGTCGGCCTGCACCGGACCGGTGACCGACGTGCCTCGGGGGGTCACGTAGACGTCGAGCTGGCCGTAGTTGTCGGGATTGCTCGTCGCAACCAGGAACGCGGTCAGCCCCTGGACCGTGGCCGAGTTGCCTTGGGGCACGTAGGCGATGGATTCGAGCAGTTGCTGGGTCTTCGTGCCCGGCAGTGCGCCGACCTGGAACAGCGGGCTCATCGGAGTGAGCGACGTCGAGACGATGTTGCCGGCGGCGTTGGTCTTCACGCTCTGGGCCAGCGTCTGGTCGGGGGTGCCGGCGCCGGTCGTGGGCGAGATCTGCCACTGGTCCGACGCCGAGTAGAACGAACTCGGCGAGGTGATGTGATAGCGGCCGAGGGTCGCGGCCTGCACGGTGAACAGGTCGGTCGGGTAACGAAGATGCGTCTGGATCGCCGCGGGCATCTGGCTCATTGGCAGGAACATCTTGGGGAAGGCCGCGCTGTAGGCCCGCAGTATCGGATCGTTGGGGTCGGCCGCGTAGAACTTCATCACACCCGAGTAGGCGTTGATGACGACCTTGACCGAGTTGCGCACGTAGTTGGCACTGCTCGGGATGCCGCCGGTGCCAATGTTGAGGTTGGACACGGCCTCGCTGTAGGGATACTGGCTGGTAGTGGTGTAGCCATCGAGCACGTACTGCACCTCGCCGTTGGCGATCACCGCGTAGGGCTGGGAGTCGAACGACAGGAACGGCGCGGCCTTCTGGGCCATCTGCTTCACGTCGCGCACGAAGAGCACGCGACTCTTGGGCGTGATCTGGTTGGAGATCAGGAAGTTGAAGTCGCCCAGGCGAAGCGCGATCGCCATGCGGCTGAAGAGTCCCCCGACCGCGATGCCGCCGGTGCTGGCGTAGTGCGTCTCGACCGGCTGGCCGGCGTTGGCGCCCGAGTTGACCTGGTAGTCGAGTTCGGACTGCTTGGTGTTGGCGACGACCCAGCCGGGGTCGTTGATGCCGAAGTAGATGTCGGGCTGGGTGAGCGTCGGAAGTCCCTCGGTCGACACCGGCGGCACGTTCGCCACAGCGAACACTGGATTACCGGTGTTGGTGACCTCGGTGTTCGCCGCGATCACCGCCGCGCCGATGCCATGGGTGTACTGCAGATGGGTGTTGACCCAGCTGGGCGAGGGCAGATTCGCCGAATTGAGCTGGCGGGCGCCGATCAGCACCGGCGTCAGCTTGCCGTTGATCAAGTAGCGGTCGACCGAGAGCGTCGTGAAGTTGTAGTAGGAGCGGATCGATTGGCGACGGATCGTCGTGGTCAGGGCGATCTGGCTGGCCGGGTCCCAGAGGCGGATGTTGGCCAGCGTGGCCGTGTCGGTCTTGATCTGGGCGTCGGTGATCGTCGAGGACCCGGCGAAGTTGTTGTAAGTCACCTTGTCGATGTTGTAGGCGGCGCGGGTGGCAGTGATGTTGCGCGATATGTACGGCGTCTCCAGCGATGCCTGCGCGGGGCTGACCTTCAGCGCCTGGAGGATCGTCGGGTAGAGCACGCCGATGACGAGGGCGACGAAGACCCAGAGCCCCACCGCGACCGCCGGCAGCGACCAGCCGCGCGAGCGTACGTTGGCGAGCAAGATCACGGCCGCGGCCAGCGAAAGGTAGAAGAGGATCGTCATCGCCGGCATTCGAGCGTGCACGTCGGTGTAGCCCGCGCCCTGAACGTACCCGTTACCCGAATTCACGAGCTCCCACTTGGCGATCACGTACCCGGCCGCCTTCATCAGGGCAATCCCGGCACCGATGACCGACAGGTGCGCCTTGACGCGCGGCGAGACCCTGGGGCTCGTCCGGGTGGCACGGATGCCGCCGTTCAGGTAGTGGAAGCCGGTCGTCACGATCAGCACCACGAACAGCGACACCAAGAGCCAGGTCACGATGAACGAGACGAAGGGCAGCGTCATGATGTAGAAGCTGAGGTCCTTGTGGAAGAGGGAGTCCTTGACGTGGAAGGGGACGCTGTGGGCGAAGAGCAGGTAGTTGTTCCACTGGCTCGTCGCGTTGAAGCCGGCGATGAGGGCCATGACGAAGGCAATCGCGGCGTAGATCCGCCCGGCGCGCGGCCGGACCACCGTCTGGAACCGCCGAACCACTTCGTCCTCGGGGTCAAAGGACAGGTCGCGCGCGCCGAACGTATTGGTGAGCAGGAGGTTTCCCCACATGAGGAAGAAGAAGATGGCGCCGAAGACCACCGCCAGGCCGACCTTGATGAAGAGCAGCGACGAGAACACGTTGCCCAGGCCGACGGCCGAGAACCACATCTGATCGGTCCACAGCACCGCCAGGCTGTGCAGCGACAGGAACCCGATGAGGACGACGAAGATCACCAAACCAACCCAGAAGCGTCGAGAAAGTCGCCCTAGTCGACGGGGACGGGACGGCACATCAGTTGGGCTACGCACGCAGAGAGCCTAGGCCCTTTTCTAGACAGGCACCACCGTGCAGGCGCAGCCGGCGTGCAGCGGAGGATACGCGGAGCCGCTCGGGAAGCCCTGTCCGGCCACCCGATCGCCAGCGCCGGCGTCGAGCGCGCAGGCGTCGCACGGCGCGTCGTTGGGCGCCGCGAAGAAGCGCACCGAGCGGCCGTCGGATGCCGCGAGTACGCCCACGTGGAAGGCCCGTCGAGCGGCATCGGTGCAGAGCCTTTCGACGCGCGCACCGCGCCACTCCTTGTAGGCGGAGTTTGCCCTCTCCGGCCCGTCGCCGCTGCCGTCGGCCAAGATTCGCTTACGCAGGGCCAGCACGATCGTCACCGCCAGATCGGCTGAACAGTCGTTCAACGCGCTCATGTCGACGATGCTGGCATTGGCGCCCGCCTCGTCCAGGGCGAACTGCACGCCGGCGTTGGCGGCCTGGCTTAAGGCATCGAGAGCCGCTTCGGCGTAGCGCGCGCGCTGAGCGTGCTCGTCCTCAAGTTCGGTGGTGATCATCGCCGTCACGTCGCGCAGTCGCTCGAGCATGATGTTCTGGTCGTCCTGGAGCGCACGCTTCACCTTGCGGGTCAACGCCGCGAGCGGACCCTCGAGCGCGCGGTCGCGGCGCTCGAACAGTTCACCGACCGGGGTGGCCAGCTTGGTCGGCGCAGCGACCTTGCGCGGGGCTGCGGCGGTCGCGCCGCGCTCTTCCAGGGTGGCCTTGCGCAGGCGGGCGAATATCTCATTGACCACGTCGGTTCCCGACGAGTCGTCTTCCAGCAGCAGGGGTTCGGCGATGGCGACCGGCTTGGTCGCCTTGCGCGCCTTGGGCTTGATCGCTTCGGACGTGTCGGGGGTCGGCTCGAGCGTGGTTTCGGGCACTTCTCGAAGCGGCGTGCCGGCGAGGAGCTCCTCCTCGGTGGGCTCGGGCGTCGCAGGTCGCATCCTCAGCGCCTCCAGGGCCGCCGCCCGCGCCACCTCGTCGGAGTTGTTGATGCCCGCGAGGACCTCCTCGACCTGATCGCTCAGCGAACTCACGTACGTCGCCAGCGAGTCTCGCGCCGCGCGTAGCTGGTCGATCTGCATGTGCAGGGCCTTGCGCTTCACGGCCAGGTCGTTCAGGACAGCCTTTCTCGCTTCGTTGGACTGCTCGAGAATCGCCCGTCCCTGCTCGCGCGCGTTGTCGACGAGCGCTTCCCCGTTCACCTTGGCCGAGTCGATGAGTCGCTCGGCCGCCAGACGGGCGTCGTGGTCGATCTGGACCGCCGTCGTCTCGGCCTCGGTGATGATCGCGGTGGCCCGCTCCTGGGCTTCGATGAGGTGCGAGGCGGCACGCTGCTGGCTCTCGGAGAAGAGCTGGGCGCTGCGCTCCTGGGCCTCGGCCGTGACGCGGCCGGCCTCTTCGTGGGCGGAGCGCAGGATCGCCGCGCTCTGGGTGCCCAGAGCGTTGGTCAGGGTGGCCTCGTCGAAGGTGGGATTGGCCGCCCGGCGCAGGGCCTCGGAGAGCTGATCCTGCGTTTCTCGCAGTCGGGACTCCAGATGGCCCATTTCCCTGGCGACCGATTCGAGGTGGAGACGTACCTCTTGGGGGTCCAGGCCGCCCTTTCGCACCGTCGTGAAGTTCGCCCGGGCTACCTCGGTCGACGCCTGGCGCGTGGCGGAGACAATTCGGCGTTCGTCCATTCCTTCAAGACTACGGCGTGCGGCGGTGAAAGTCCGACTTACCTCGGCTTCGCGATGGCCACGGGCGCGGCCCCGCCCATATTTCGCAGGTCGCGCAGGACCTGGCGCAGGCTCGCCACGCCGATGATCCGAAGTCCCGGCTCTTGGGCGCTCTTTGCGTCGGCGACGTTCGCCTCGGGCACGAAGAAGACTTTCGCGCCGGCGTTCACCACGGCCACGGCCTTCTCGGCGACGCCGCCCACCGCCCCGACCGCACCATTCGGCGAAATTGTGCCCGTCGCGGCGATCGTGCGATGCCCGGTGATCGAACCGCGGCTCAACTCGTCAATCAGCGTCAAGGTCATGGCGAGGCCCGCCGACGGCCCTCCGATGTTGCTGGTGTTGATCGAGACCGTGGCGGGCAGCCTGTAACTGAAGCCATCTTCGAGGGAGACCCCGATCCACGACCGGTTGACTCCCTTCACGCCGGCGCAGCCGGACGCTCCAATCCCGCTCGGAGCCGAGCCGGTGCTCAGGGCGATCGTCGTGGAGCGGCCCCACGTGATGACGCCGGTGGGGCTCACGTGGGCGCGCTTGACGCCAAGGCTTACCGAGGTGTCGGGCCCGAGGGGGTGGAGCAGGGCGAAGAGCGAGCACCTGGAGTCGACGGGCGTGCCGTTGACGGCGACGATCTCGTCAGCGACCGCCAGCCCGGCCTTACGAGCCGGTGACGGAGCCACGACGCCGGTAACCACCGCACCGGTGGGCGTGGCGGGGACCTTCCAGCCGAGCGCGCTGAAGGCGGCGACTTCCGCGGCCTGCTTGGAGTCGTTCATCTCGAGGAAGCCCTGGGGGAGCAGCTCGTCTCCGGGAACGCCCGGCTCGACGAGGTCGCCCGCCGGCACGAACTCGACGTGCGACTGGAACTCCATGGTGAGGCGCTGCCAGGCTGACAGCGAGGTCAGGTAGACGTCAGTCAGCATGATCTTGTCGGTGTGTGGATTGGTCGCCAGTCCCTGGATCCTCACGAGCGGCGCCACGTACGTGGCGTTGCCCGGGGTGAGCGCGTACTCCGAGATGTTCCAGGCCCGCAAGCCCAGGACGGCGCACAGCACAACGACCAGAGCCATTAGCAGGGTCACGGACCGACGGCGCCGTGAGCCAGGTGCTGGAATGGAGTCGTGCAGAGTGATGAGCCCACGATACCGGAGTCGATTGAAGAAGCGTTGCTGCGAGCCGGATTCGCAGAGGGGACCGACGGCGAGGAACTGATCCGCTTAAAGCTCCGCGACGACGAGGCCCGACTGCGGGTCCTCGCGCTGCGGGCGGCGGCTCGACGCAAACTGCTCGCCAACGGTGACTGGCTCGGCGCGCTCGACGACAGCGACGCCGAGGTGCGACGCGACGCCGTGAATCTGATCGCCTACGAAGGGGACATCGACGCCAGTATCACGGCTCGGATCATCGGGCTGCTCGACGACGAGGACCCGCTCGTGGTCGACGGTGCGGCCTTCGCGCTCGGAGAGCAACTGTGCGTCGACGCGGTCGAGCAGCTCGGCGACGTGGCCCAACACCACGACGACGCGAGATGCCGGGAAGCGGCGGTGGCGGCGCTGGGCGTCATCGGCGACGACCGAGGACGCGCGGCCGTGCTGGGCGCGCTCGACGACAAACCGCCGGTGCGCCGGCGCGCAATCGTGGCGCTGGCCAACTTCGAGGGTCCCGACATCGATGCGGCCCTCGAGAAGGCCAGCCAGGACCGCGACTGGCAGGTACGGGCGGCCGCGGGCCAGCTCGCGCGCGAGAACGACGACTGACTAGCGGTCCGCGTTTCGAAAGAGGGCGTGCAGCGCGGACATCTCCTCGAGGCACAGCTGCAGCCCCTTGATGATCACGAGATCGGGCTGGTCGGCGACGTGGACCTCGACGCCGGTGCCGGTGGCGATGAGTTCGGCGAAGTCGTTCAGCAGCGCGTGGCCGCCCACCAGGGTGAGTCCTCCCGAACTTACGTCCTGGGAAAGGTCCGGCGGTGCGTCGCCCAGACAGTCCTGGACCATCTTGAGCGTCGACATCAAGACGTCGCCGAGAGCCGCGTTGACAAGGTCCGCACCGACCTCGACCTCGACCAGGTCTCCCCGATCGACCCGGCGAGCCGTCACCACCTCCGAAGCGTCGCGCGTGCGGCCCAGTGCCGAAGCCAGCGTGCACTTGAGCATCTCGGCCACGGCGGGTGAGACGACGACGCCGTGGCGCTGGCGCAGCAGGGACGCGACGGCGCTGTCGAGGTCGTTGCCCCCCTGGCGGCGGCCGCTGCCGGTGACGATGCCGCCCAACGAGATCAGCGCCGCTTCCGACGCGCCCGCACCCAGGATCGTGACGGCCGAGCCCACCGGATCCTGCACCGGCAGCCCCAGCCCGATGGCCGCGGCGATGGGCGCTTCGATCAGGCTCACTTCTCGGGCGCCGGCCTGGATGGCCGCTTGGCGAAGGGCCCGGCGCTCGATTGGGGTGGCCAGCGAAGGAACGCTCATCACGACGCGGGCCCGGCTCAGTTTCGAGACCCCGGCCCGGTCGAACAGCCCCGCGATGAGCCGCGCCGTGACGTCGAAGTCCACCGTCGTGCCCTGGGCGAATGGGCGAAAGACCAGCACGTGGCGCGAAGTTCGCCCCACGGAGTCCAGGGCCCCGTAGCCGACCTCGACGACGTCGCCGGAGTTGGTGTCGATAGCGACCATCGTCGGCTCGTCGAAGACGATCCCGCGCTCGGCCGTGGCCAATCGGGTGAACGAGGTGCCTATATCGAGTGCGACGTCGGTGGCCATGGAGACCAATGCTACGTCGGCCCTACTGACGCCAGCCTCAGGGCCGAAGCGTCCCGGAATGGCAATCGGCACGCGGCGCGATGCGCAGCGCGGATTCGCCCCCTACATTGTCATTGTGAGTGATAACCCATTCGAGGGGATGTTTGGCGACATCTTCAACATCCTCGGTCAGCAGGGTCCCAACGCGTGGTTCGAGACCGCCACGCAGCTCGCGCTCAACATCGCGCGCGGCACCGACGGCGATCCCAATCCGTTGCCCATCGAGCGCCAGCGCCTCGAGGAACTCGCCCCGCTGGTCGGGCGCCACGTTGACGCGCTCTTCGGCGTGGCGAGCGAGCCGGCGCTCATCGCCGTCAACCGTTCGGCCCTGGCGAGCGCCGCGCTGGCGCAGTGGCGCCCCCTGATCGAGCCACTCGTGGCGGTACCCTCGGCGCTCGGCGAGAGCCTCGACCCGGGCGACAATCCGATGATGGCCCAGATGGTGGCGACGCTCGGCCCGCTGTTCACCGGCTTCCAGATGGGATCGGTCGCTGGCCATTTCTGTGAGCGGGCCTGGTCCCTCGCCGTGCTGCCCCTGCCTCGAGAAGACAAGAGCCGGCTGATCGCCGTGAACAACCTGGCCAGTTTCGCCGAGGCCTGGTCGCTGGAGCGCGACGAGGTCTACGTGTTCGCCCTGGCCCAGGAGTTCGTCGCGTCGCTCATACTCACCCAGCCCGGGACCGGGGACGCGCTGCGCGCTCTGCTCATCGACGCGGTGCGCGAGGCGACCAACGCTCAGGGGGACCTGCTCACGCGCCTTCAGTCGATGGTCAACCCCGAGGACCTCTCGTCGTTCATGGCCAACCCCGAGGCGCTGCTCGACGGGATCGAGCTGCCCGAGGAGACCGACGCCACGAGAGCGATCAACGCGGCCGCGAGCGTGCTGAGCGCGTTCTTCGACGCGGCCGCTCGCGAGATCACCGAAGCCATACTTGGCCCCCGACCCGCGTTAGTCGAGGCCTACCGGCGTCACCGTCGTAGCGACGCGCGCGGAGAAGACGCGGCGGCGGCGCTGTTCGGCATCTCCAACCAGGGGCCCCACCATGAACTGGCGAACGAGTTCGTCACGTCCCTGCAACGCGAGCACACGCTGGGCGTCTTCGACGCGCTGCTGCGCGTCGACGGACTGCCGACCGCGCCAGAACTATCGGACCCCGGCGCCTGGTACGAACGGATCACCAGCTCCCCGCTGGCCTAGGACTCTTCGTCGTACCCGAGGTTCCACTCGACCAGCAGATTCTCTCGCTCCGCGTCGCGGTTCACGCGCTCGCGGTTGCGCCGGAACTGCGGGTCGTGGGGCGGAAGGAAACGCAGGCGGGCGTCGATGCGGTCCACGAAGGCCTGGATCTGCTCCTCGTCGCCGAAGACCATCCGGCACTCCCAGTGGGGCGCGACGGGTCCGAGATAGATGACCTGCACGTGCCCGACGGGATCTACGACCTCGGTGGACTCGGTAATCGGGACCTGACTCACGGTGCTCCTTCGCGTACATCAAAACTGATGAACACCCATTCTACCTTCTCATCAGGAGCCATTCTTCTGGCCGTAAACGCTTACGAAAAATGCGGAAAATAACGATACTTTCAGCCAGAGAATATGACAATTTGAGGAGAAAAATGACACACAATCGTTAGACAATTACGACAACTACTTGGGTACTCTGAAAATGACCCTACAAGTAAGGGGGCACATATGAGCACAGACTGGATGTCCCAGGGCAAGTGTCGCGAGTACCCGGCTGAGATCTTCTTTCCTCGCAACGGGACCGGTGTCATCACGACCCAGAAGATCTGCGAGAGCTGCCCGGTGATCAACGAATGTCTGGAGTATGCCCTCGAGAATCACGTCGACCATGGTGTGTGGGGCGGCAAGAGCGAGCGCGAGCGCCGTCGGCTCTCTCGCATGCGTCGGCGCATCGTCAACATCGATTTCGCTAGCTAACCTAAGTCGCACTGTGTTCGAGTGCGTAATCAATGTCTCCGAGGGTCGTGACGAAGCCGTCCTGGGCGACCTCTCCGCGGCCGGTGGCCCGTCGTTGCGCGACCGCCACAGCGACGCCTTCCATCACCGGTCCGTCTTCACCTTGATCAACGACCGCGACCGGCTGGTGCGCGACGTCCGAACCCTGATCGGCGCCGCGTACCAGCGCCTCGATCTCGCCGACCACCAAGGCGTGCACCCGCGCTTCGGCGTCGTGGACGTCGTGCCGTTCGTGGCGCTCGAACGGGCTCGAGCCAGCGAGGCGGTGACCCTGCGCGACCAGACCGCGAACTGGATCGCCGCCGCGTTCGCCGTTCCGGTGTTCCTCTACGGGCCCCTCGCGGACGGTTCGCTTCGCACGCTTCCCGAGGTCCGTCGCGGCGCCTTCGCGGCGCTGAGGCCCGACCTAGGACCCGATCAGCCCTCGCCGGCACGCGGCAGCGTCGCGGTGGGCGCCCGTCCCATCCTGGTGGCGTGGAATCTCTGGCTCGACGGGGTGAACGTGGCGCAGGCTCGCTCCATGGCTTCAGCGATTCGCCGGCCGGCCGTTCGCGCCCTCGCCTTCGAGGTGGGCGACGAGGTCCAGGTCAGCTGCAACATCGTGGACACCGACGCCGCGAGGCCGTCGGAACTCTACGACCAGGTCGGGTCCTTGCTGCCCGCCGGCGCGACGATCAGGCGCGCAGAGCTGGTTGGCCTGGCGCCCGCGTCACTGGTGACCTCCGAGGACCGCAGTCGCTGGGCACAACTTGGCCTGAGCTCCGACTCGACGATCGAGGCCCGCTGCGGCAGGCAGATATGACGATTAAATCAACCGGCCTGTGCGCGGCGCTCGATCGCGCGCGCCCGGCGCAGGCGGCGGCGCTCACGTTCGCTCATGCCGCCCCAGATTCCGAACTTCTCGCCGCTGTCGAGCGCGTACTCCAGGCAGTTGTCACGCACCACGCAGCCGCGGCAGACCTCCTTGGCCTCGCGGGTCGACGCTCCACGCTCCGGGAAGAAGAGGTCCGGATCGACGCCCATGCAGTTTGCCCGGGACTGCCATCCGCGATCTTCCATGCCACTCAACAATTCAACAATTTCCATGCCGCATTCCCTCCCGCCAGTGGCAAGCCCCCACTGATGTAATTACAACGGTGTCATTGTTGCGGGGTTTGGCGAGAAAAGCAAATAGAAACTAAGAAATCCCTGATAAACGCCTTATTAGGAAAGTGGAATTTACTCGCGGTGGTGACGGACGAAATCATCCAGCGCATAGGCGCCCAGCTCGTCGACCGAAGTGTAGAAGGTCCGCCCGCCGTTGACGCGGGCAATCTGCTCGACGAATGGGAACTGGCTCCTCTCGATGTCCAGGGCGAAGATATTGATGATTATCCCCGCCTTGGTGCAGCGCAGCACCTCGGCCATCGTCTTTTCCAGGGTCTCTCGAACCGGTGGCCAGGCGAAGTACGGCTGGCCGTTCTCCATCAGGTGAGCCGTCGGCTCCCCATCGGTCACCACGACGATCTGGCGCTCCCCCTGCTGGCGACGCATGAGATGACGGCTGAGGGCCAGGGCATGCTGGAGGTTTGTCCCGTAGGCGTAGTCGATGTTCAGCGCCGGGATGTCCTCTATGCGCAGCTCCTGGGCCGTCTCGCCGAAGCCCACGACCGCGCAGAAGTCCCGGGGGAACTTCGAGCGGATCAGCGAGGTGAGCGCCAGCACCATCTTCTTGGCGGGCACCAGGTTCCCGCGCATGGCCATCGAGAGCGAGAGGTCGATGGCGAAAACCGTGGACGCGCGGCGCGTCGCCTCGAACTCCTCCACCTCGAAGTCGTCGGGGTGCAGGTGCACCGGCGTGCCCGGGCCCTGTCGGAACAGGGCGTTTCGCAAGGTGTTGGGCAGGTGCAGCGAGAAGGGTTCGCCCGGCTCCCAGGGCTTGGAAGTCTCTTCGCGGTCTCCCCCGCGGGCCACGGACGACTCACGGTGCGCGCCGAGCGCGGGCGAGTTGCGCAGCTGGTCGAACAGGTCCTTCAGGGCCTGCTGGCCGATCTGACGCACGCCCTTGGCGCTGAGCTTGAGCCGGCCGCCCTCGCGGTCGATGAAGCCCTGGTCCCTCAGCCCCTTGAGCGCCTTCTGCAGGCGCACCACGTGCTGGGCCGCGTCGTCGCCAAGGTTGCGCCGCACCGCCTCCACGTCCACCTCGGGCAGGCCCTGGGCGGCGTTGGACTGGCCGAGGAACTCCTCGAGCCCCCGCAGTTCGCCGAGCTGCTCGGCCACCGAGGCGGCCTGGGCGAATGACGACGGTTCCGCTCCTCGCATGCGGTGGGCCCGGCTCCAGTCGATGTCGGGGGTCGCCTGGCGAAGGTTCGACACCAGCCGGTTCATCGAGAAGTTCAGGTCCATGTCGGCCATCATCTGGTCAAACAGGGCACGCAACTCGCCTTGCTGCTGAGAGCTGAGCGAATTGAACATCGCCTCGGCGGCGGCGGCGCGCTCGGCCATCGCGCGCACGACGTCCTCGAGGGACTCGGCGCCGGGGAAGTAGTCCCCGAACTTCTCCATGAACTCCTCGAAGCTGGGGTCGAGCGGCTCGCCCCGGCGGTCCTGCTCGATCATTGCCGAAAGGGAGTCCATCATCTCTCGCATGCGGGCCAGCTCCTCGGGGTCGGGTTTTCCGAGGAACTCCTTGCTCTGCTCGAAGTAGGTGTTGAGGATGTCCTGCTGCAGCTCGCCGATCAGCTGCTCGAACTGCTCGCGGGCCTCCGAGGAGACGAACTCATACTCCTGATAGTCGCCGAGCCGATCGGCGAGCCGGTCGCTCATGAGCTCTCGCTGCATCTTGCGCTGCTCGACGAGGTCGCGCGTCACTTCCTTGCGGCGCTCGTCGTCGGAGGCCTGGGCCTCGGCCAGCATGTCGTCGAGCTCGCCCGCCTCGATCGCCTCGATCTCGTCGAGCCAGTCGCGGTAGCGCTGCATCTCGCCGTCGGGGTCAGCCTGGGCCTCGAGCTCGCGCCGCCGCGAACGGGCGCGCTCAAGCAGGTCACGAAGCCCCTCGGCACGCTGGCCGTCGGGCGTGGTGAATCCCTCACGCAGCAGCCGGTCCATGGCTTCTTCGAGGTCGCCGCTCTCGAGGTAGTCGTCGCTCAGCAGCCGCAACAGCTCGCCGACGTCGAGGTCGTCGAAGTCGTCGTCCTCGCCGAAGCCACGAAAGCCATAGCGAACGGGCACTACCGATTCCTGGCCCGGTAGAGCGCCCTGGCTCCCGAGGCGTCCTTGGCGAGTCGCTTCGTCAGGTAGAGCCCTTCGAGCACGAACTCGGCCGCAGCCGCCAGCTCGCCGTCACCGGCCCGGGGGCCGGCGACTCGCCGCGCCGCCGCGTCGAGATCGGGCATCGCCGCCAGGACGTCAAGGTAGGACTGGTCGGCGAGGTCGTCGCCGGTGTGCACCAGCGCCTCGCCGGTGAACGCCGCGACGATTCCCGGGGCCTCCTCGAGCAGGACGTGCTCGGTGAAGCACTGGCGTACCGCCAGGGACACGAGTGCCGAGATGATCTGGTCCGAGTCGCTGTCGTCCATCGTGTCGAATTCGATCTTGCCCTGGGTGGACTGGACCATCGCGCTCAGGTCGCTGACGCGCGGCACGACGGCCTGGTCCTTGGTGCGCAGCGTGCGGCGAAGGGCGTTGGCGACCACGGTCTCGTAGTTCGCGATGGACAGGCGCACCGACACGCCCGAGCTCTGGCTGATGACGTGGCTCTTACGCGCGACGTGGCTCACGCGCGCGACGATGTCGTCGATGAACCACGGCACCGTGATGGGCTTGGGCGACGTCGGCAGCCTCGCCTCCTGATGGATGATCGCAATCTCGGTGGTTATCTCGTAGGGGTAGTGCGTGCGGATCTGCGAGCCGAAGCGGTCCTTCAGCGGCGTGATGAGCCTTCCGCGGTTCGTGTAGTCCTCGGGGTTCGCCGTCGCGACGACGAGGATGTCGAGGTCGAGGCGCACGAGGTGGCCGCGGATCTGCACGTCGCGCTCCTCGAGCACGTTGAGCAGGCCCACCTGGATGCGCTCGGACAGGTCGGGCAGCTCGTTCATCGCGAAGATGCCCCGGTTCGACTTGGGCACGAGTCCGTAGGAGAGCGCGAGCGGGTCGTCGAGGAAGAGGCCGGCGGCCACCTTGATGGGATCCACCTCACCAATCAGGTCGGCCATCGAGGTGTCGGGCGAGGCCAGCTTCTCGGCGAAGCGCTGGGTGCGGTGCACCCACGTAATCGGAGTATCGTCACCCTTCTCGCTCACGACGCTGATGGCGTAGGCGGAGATCGGGGCGAAGGGATCGTCACGGACCTCGGAGCCCTCGACGATGGGCAGCCATTCGTCGAGCAGCTCGACGAGCGAACGGATCATCCGGCTCTTGGCCTGGCCCCTCTCGCCCAGCAGGATGATGTCGTGGCCGGCCAGGAGCGCCGTCTCGAGCTGGGGCAGCACCGTGTCCTCGTAGCCCAGCACCGCCGACGTCAGGGGACGGCCCTCGCTCAGTCGTTGCTCGAGGTTGATGCGCAACTCCTCGCGCACCGACTTGGGCACGTAACTGCTCTCGCGCAGGGCGCCGAGTGTGGAGGGGAATTCAGCGGGTACTTTTGGGGTGCTCATATAGGCACCTTACGGGTCGGCGGCGCCATTTTTCTCGCACCGCGTGCCAACCGCCGACCCGGACGGAATCTGGTCAGTCGCGGACATGAGCGCTTCGAGAGCGACAGGCCCGCGACGAGTATCTTCGGGACCGTGACCGTCAAGTGACTTGCTGCGTTCCTCGGCTTTCCGGCGGCGAGATTCGCGGCGGAGTGTTCCTTCTGGCAGTCGATTACCGGGTGCCCGCTACCTGCGTCTCGGCGCATCGCCGCTCGACGGAAGCGTCACGGGTCCGATCCGAACCAGGCGATGAGACCGCTCAGATCCGATCCACCGGCACCCGCCAGCCACGCGATATTCATAGCACTCCGGATCGCCGGGTCAGCCGGCACACCGACGTGGATCAGGTGGCCACGCCAGGTCGCTTATCGGCTGGCCCGCAACGTCTGGCGCACGACCCCTCCGCCGGGCCGGTACGCGAGGTGCGCGGCCCTGGGGGCGTCGAGCACCACCACGTCGGACCGGGCACCGAGCCCGAGGTGCCCCACGTCGTCTCGGCGCAGGGCTCGCGCACCGCCGCGCGTCGCGGCCCACAGCGCCTCATCGACGGTCATCGACATCTCGCGCACCGCCAGGGCGATCACGAACGGCATGCTGGTCACGTAGGACGTGCCGGGGTTGCAGTCGGTAGCGAGGGCCACCGTGACTCCCGCATCGAGCATCCGGCGGCCCGACGGGTACGCGGAGCGCGTGCAGAACTCCGCGCCCGGCAGCAGCGTCGCCACGGTGCTCGAAGCCCCCAGCGCCTCGAGGTCGAGGTCGTTGACGTGGGTGCAGTGGTCCACGCTCGCCGCGTCCAGTTCCAGGGCGAGCGCCACCCCTCCCGAGTCCGCCAGCTGGTTGCCGTGCACCCGCAGCCCGAGGCCCATGTTGCGAGCCTCCAGCAGGATCTGGCGGGCCTCGTCGACGCTGAAGGCCCCCCGCTCGCAGAAGACATCGGCCCAGCGCGCGTGCGGCGCGCACCTCTCGAGCATCTGGTCGATCACCAGCGCCACGTAGGCCCGCCGGTCGTGGGCGAACTCGTGGGGCACGACGTGCGCGCCCAGGAAGGTGACCTCGTCGGTGAACTCCCCGGCGATCTCCAGGAGGCGCTCCTCGCCGCTCAGGGTCAGTTCGTAGCCGGACTTGATCTCCATGGTCGTCACCCCGCCCGCCAGGAGCTCGCGGGCCCGCTTGGCCGTTTGGGTGCGCAGCTCGAAGCGCGTCGCCGCGCGCGTCGCCTCGACCGTGCGGGCGATCCCCCCTCCGTCGTAGGGCGAACCCGCCATGCGCGCCTCGAACTCGTCGGACCTCTCGCCGGCGAAGACGAGGTGGGTGTGCGAGTCAACGAATCCCGGCACCACCGCGGCGCCGTCGGCGTCGGTCATCTCGTCGCACGCCGGGGCCTGCGCGCTCGGTCCGACCCACAGCACCCGGGCCTCGTCGACCACCAGCGCCGCGTCGCGCAGGCGGCCCATGGGCGTCGCGTCGCCCAGCGTCGGGTCGTTGGTCGTCAGCTCGCCGATGTTGGCGATGAGCCGCGTCGTCACGTCTCGTTCTCGCGCATGGGCACTCGCACGCCGCGCTCGCGCGCGGCGTCGTCGGCCAGGTCGTAGCCGGCGTCCACGTGGCGGATGATGCCCATGCCGGGGTCGTTGCTCAACACCCGGGCGATCTTCTGGCCCGCCAGAGCCGTTCCGTCGGCGACGCAAACCTGGCCCGCGTGGATCGAGCGTCCGATGCCCACCCCGCCGCCGTGGTGGATGGAGACCCACGTGGCGCCCGAGGCGGTGTTCACGAGGGCGTTCAAGAGGGGCCAGTCGGCGATGGCGTCCGAGCCGTCGAGCATCGACTCGGTCTCGCGGTAGGGCGACGCCACCGAGCCGCTGTCGAGGTGATCTCGTCCGATGACCAGCGGCGCCGACACCTCACCCGAGGCCACGAGCTCGTTGAAGGCCAGACCGGCCTTGTCGCGTTCGCCGTAGCCCAGCCAGCAGATCCGCGCCGGCAGTCCCTCGAAGGCCACCTTGTCGCGGGCCTTGGTGATCCAACGATGCAGTCCCTCGTTGTCGGGGAAGAGATCGAGCACGGCCTGGTCGGTGCGCGCGATGTCCTTGGGGTCGCCCGAGAGCGCCGCCCAGCGGAATGGGCCCTTGCCCTCGCAGAAGAGCGGGCGGATGTAGGCCGGCACGAAGCCGGGGAACTCGAAGGCGCGGCCATAGCCGCCCAGTTGGGCTTCGCCTCGGATCGAGTTGCCGTAGTCGAAGACCTCGGCGCCCCCGTCCATGAACCCCACCATTGCCTCGACCTGCTTGGCCATCGACTGGCGGGCGCGGTCGGTGAACTCCTCGGGCTTCTTGTCGGCGTAGTCGTGCCAATCGGCCAAGTCGATGCCCTCGGGCAGGTAGCTCAGCGGGTCGTGCGCCGAGGTCTGGTCGGTCACGATGTCGACCTCTACCCCGCGGGCCAGCAGCTCGGCGAAGACGGTCGCCGCGTTTCCGAGCAGTCCGACGCTGAGCGCGCGGCGCTCGCGTTTGGCGCCGAGCACCCGCGCGAGCGCGTCATCGAGGTCGCGCGTCCATTCGTCGAGGTAGCGGTGGTCGACCCGGCGCTGGAGGCGCTCGGGATCGACATCGACGCAGAGGCAGACCCCGTCGTTCATCGTCACCGCGAGCGGCTGGGCGCCGCCCATGCCGCCGGCTCCCCCGGTGAGGGTCAAAGTCCCGGCGAGGGTCCCGGCGAAGCGCTTCTTCGCCACGGCCGCGAACGTCTCGTAGGTCCCTTGGAGGATCCCCTGGGTGCCGATGTAGATCCACGACCCCGCGGTCATCTGACCGTACATGGTCAGGCCCAGGGCCTCGAGGCGACGGAACTCGGGCCAGTTCGCCCAGTCGGGCACCAGGTTCGAGTTGGCGATCAGGACTCGCGGCGCCCACTCGTGGGTCGGGAAGACCCCCACCGGCCTTCCCGACTGGACCAGCATCGTCTCGTCGCCCTTCAGGGTCTTGAGCGTGCGCACCAGCGCGTCGAAGCTGCGCCAGTCGCGCGCGGCACGGCCGGTGCCGCCGTAGACCACGAGGTCGTCGGGGCGCTCGGCGACCTCGGGGTCGAGGTTGTTCTGCAGCATCCGCAGGGCGCCCTCCTGGGGCCACCCCAGCGTCGTGAGTTCGGTTCCGCGCGTCGCACGCACCGGACGGGCACCTTCCATGGTCTCCTCCTTCGAGCTAGTTCAACGTGACGAAACGGCCCACGACATCGAGCAGCTCGCCACTGCGCACCAGTTCCGCGACGGCGGCGATCTCGGGCGAGAGCCAGCGGTCGTGACCCGGGCCGCCGCTGACGGCGTTGATGCGCTCGCGCAGGGCGGCCCCGACCGGTGACGGTTCGAGGGGGGCGCGAAGGGCCAGCGCGCGTGCGCTGGCCAGCAGCTCGATGGCGAGCACGTTGCTGAACGCCGCCAGCGACAGGCGCAACTTGCGTGCGGCGTGCCAGCCCATCGAGACGTGGTCCTCCTGCATGCCCGACGAGGGGATGGAGTCGACGCTGGCGGGTGACGCCAGGCGCTTCATCTCCGAGACGAGCGCGGCCTGGGAGTACTGGGCGATCATCAGCCCCGAGTCGACCCCGGCCTGATGAGCCAGGAACGGCGGCAACCCGTAGCTGCGGTCGGCGTCGAGCAGGCGGTCGGTGCGCCGCTCGGACATCGAGGCCACGTCCGCCAGGGCGATCGCCAGGAAATCGAGCACGTAGGCGATCGGCGCGCCGTGGAAGTTGCCGTTGGACTCCAGCGTGCCGTCGGCGAGCACCGACGGGTTGTCGATCGCCGACGCCAGCTCGATGTCACCCACCCGAGCGGCGTGGGCGAACGTATCGCGGGCCGCGCCGTGGACCTGGGGGGCGCAGCGCAGCGAGTACGCGTCCTGAACCTGGGTCGGGTCGTCAAGATGCGAGTTCACGATCGGCGAGTTGGCCAACAGCATCTCGAGGTTCGCGGCGCTGTCGCGCTGGCCCGGGTGCGGACGTAGCGCGTGGATATCGGCGAGGAAGACCCGGTCGGTGCCGTGCAGGGCCTGTATCGACATCGCCGCGGCCACGTCAGCCAGGCAGAGCAGCCGTTCCCCGTCCTCCAGAGCCATAATGAGCTGGCCCAGCATCCCGTCGGTGCCGTTGATGAGCGCGAGGCCCTCCTTCTCCGCCAACACCACCGGCTCGAGGCCCTGCTCAGCGAGCGCCCGAGAGGCCACCATCCGCTCACCGCCGCGGTCACGCACGTCGCCCTCGCCCATCAAGGCCAGCGCTACGTGGGCCAGCGGCGCCAGGTCGCCCGAGCAGCCGAGCGACCCGAACTCGTGAACGATCGGCGTGATGCCGGCGTTCAGCATCGCGCAGTACGCCTGGGCCGTCGACGGGCGCACACCCGACACCCCGCTGCAGAGATTCGTGAGGCGCGACACCATCATGGCGCGCACGACCTCGGTTTCGACCTCGGCGCCGACGCCGGCCGCGTGCGAGCGGATCAGCGACCGTTGCAGGTCGCGGCGCTGGTCGGGCGAGATGAACGTCGTCGCCAGCGATCCGAAACCCGTCGAGAGCCCGTAGACCGGCGTGCCGCTCAGCACCATGGCGTCGATCGCGTCACGCTGATGCTCGAGCCGCGCGAGCGCCTCGTCGCTGATGCTCAGCGTCTCGAACTTCCTCGCGACGCTGAGCAACTGATCGCGCGTCAGCGGCTCGATTCCCATTACGACTGTCATGGCTGTCTCCTCCGAACGCCCGCGAGCGCCTCTAGTACCAGTAACGCCGCCAGACGGACCGTTCGCTGGTCGGGGGCGTCGCGATCGACGTCGATCTCGGTGATGTCCATCGCGCTCACCCTCGCGTCGCTCGTCACGGCGCGCACGAACCTGCGCATCTCGTCGGCGCTGAGGCCTCCCGGTGCGGCGGCGGGACAACCAGGCGCCACCGAACGGTCGGCGGCGTCCATGTCGACGTCGACGTAGACCCGCCGTCCTCCGGCGCCGGCGATGGCGAGCGCGCGACCGACGGCCACTTCGATGGGAACGGTCCGCAGCTCATCGCGCGAGATCACCGTGATGCCCTCGTCGCGGGCCCGCGACGCGTAGAAGGCCGAATTCGAGAAGTCCGCCAGACCCACCTGCACGACGTGGCGGCCGTCGAGACCGGCCTCGAGGAGCTGGCGCACCGGCGAGCCGTTCGACTCGCCATCGCGCAGGTCGAGGTGGGCGTCAAGGGTCACGAGGCCGTAGCGCGACAGGTCGCCGCCGCCCAGCGCGTAGAGCGCGTGCCACGTGGCCGCGTTGTCCCCGCCGAGCAGGACGATCAGTTCCAGGGTGTCGTCGAAGCCCCCAATTGCCTCGCGGACCCGGTCGGGGCCGCCGGGGGCGTCGGGATCTCGCACGTCGCCGTAGTCGACGACGCACATCGTGTCGGCCAGATCGGTCCCGTCGCTGAAGGACCAGGTGGAGAAGCGCTCAAGCGCGCCTCGGATTGCGTCCGGGGTACTCGCGGAGGACCTGGGGGTCACCGAGGTGGCGTAGGTCGAGATACCGAGCAGGCCCACGTTGCGCCGGTCCTTCGCCGCGGCGCCACTCAAGAGCGAGGCGCCCGAAGGCCAGCGGATATCGTGCGTCGTTGCCACGTTGACCATGCTACGCACGCCGCTGAAAGCGCGGACTAGGGGACCGTCGTCGTGGTCGTGACGCTGGCGGACGTCGCGGTGGTCACCAGGCTCATGGTCGCCGCGGTTCTCGCGGGCGCTCTGGCGGCCGCTCCGGCGGGCTTGCAGCCGGTGCCCACCAGCGAGAGGGGCTGCGCGCGGACCGGTTCCCCCTGGCCGCTCAGCCCGCGGCTCGCCCAGTGGCACGCCCATTGGGACGGCTCGGCGAGGGCGACGAAGAAGTCGCGGATCCATCCGGTCTCGTAGATCGATGCGTTGTGGTCGCTCGTATTCAACTGAACCTGGAACAGCCCGCCAGCGGCGCGCACCGGCCTTCGCGACGCACCCATGATGGGCCAGGCGGGATTGATGTCGAGCTGCATTGCCTTGGTAGCCCCCGCCGCCACCAGGGCCCGACCGAGCTGGTCCGGCGTGACGTCGACCGTCGAGGCAATGTAGATCAGGTTCCCCCATGCGTCCACGCCGAGCCCCGTGCGAAGTTCGCTCGCCGAATGGCTGACGGTCGATCCCCACTGATTCCACGCCAGCGACGCACCCGCCGCGGTAACGGCACCATTCAGAACCAACGGGGGAAGGTTCTGGCGCAGGCTGATCGCGTGGAAGTTCTTGGTGGGAAAGCCTCGACTACCCCACGCTCCCATCTCCCACTGGCCCTCACGGTTGAGTGCGATGGTCATCTCTCCAACCACGAGAGGACTGAGGATCCGTCCATCGGCGAGCGAGCCGCCCGCTCGCGCCGCCACCTTGAAACCTCCGTTGAACACCGCCACCACTCCCGCGGTACCCTCCGACCGCCAATCAATCGACGGTCCCGCGTCGACGGGAACGCTGAGCGCCGCGCCCGGAGGATCGAGGGTCCCGACGTGCCAGCGCAGCAACGTCGTGCGCGCCCTCATTCGCAGGGCCCGGAACGTCAACGGGCCCAGGACGATCTGGCGGGTGTCAACCATCACGCCACGGCCCGACGTGCTGACGACGGCCCAGCCGGCCTGGGCCTTCTCCCGGGGCACGCTCGTCGTGGTCGTCGTGGTCGTCGTGGTCGTCGTGGTCGTCGTGGTCGTCGTGGTCGTCGTGGTCGTCGTGGTCGTCGCCACGGTCGTGGTGGTCGCCGTGGCACTCGTGTCGCGAGACACGAGTGCTCCGACCACCACCCCGGCGATCAGCAAGACAGCGACGACAGCTCGCCCGACCCTGCGACGCGCAGCGGAATCACCCTCCCCGCTCGGCATAGAACTGCCTAGCGTTCAACGATGCGGGCGCCGGGTTCGGCGACGTCAGGTTCTTTCGGCGGCGAGGTGATGTATCGAGGGACCTCGGTGGGCTCGAGTTCGCTGGGCAGGTCGTCGACGTAGACCGGCGCGGAGGAGGCGAGGTACTCGCCCTCCTCGGTGCGCGTCACCACGTTGGGCGTCTTGCGCTTGCCGCCGCCCTTGATCCCCTGCATCTCCTTGCAGATCTTGTAGGTGATCGGATAGGCGACGAATGGCGAAACCAGTACCAGCACGCGCATCGACCAGAGCACGGTCGTGAGCGAGATGTGGAAGAAGTTTGCGATGACGTCGGTCGAGCTCGCCAGGAACAGCGTCGAGAGCATGGCCAGCACCGCCGCGCCGGCCGCGGTGCGCTTGGGCCGGTTGCTCGGCCGGTCCAGCAGGTTGTGCATCTCGTTGTCCTTGGTGAACAGGCGCTCCAGGGTCGGCCAGGCGTACGCCACGCCGAAGAGCAGGCCGGGGAATATGACGGCGGGGATCGTGACCTCGAACGGGATCGTGTAGCCGAAGCTGTGGAACGACCAGGCGGGGAAGATTCGCAGCATACCGTCGAGGAACGCCATGTACCAGTCGGGCTGGACGGCGTAGGAGATCCGCGAAGCCTCGTAGGGTCCGAACTGCCAGATCGGGTTGATCTGGGCGAACGCTCCCAGCAGCGCCGTGACGCCCGTGACGAGCAGCAGGAAGCCGGTCGTTTTGGCCATGAACACCGGGAACATGGGAGAGCCCACCACGTTCTTTTCGGTCCGGCCCTCGCCGGGGAACTGCGTGTGCTTCTGTCGGTAGAGCAGGAACATGTGAGCCCCGACCAGTCCGAGCATGATGCCCGGAACGATCAGGACGTGCATGATGAAGAATCTCGGTATGACCGAGGTGCCGGGGAAGTTCCCACCGAACGCGAAGAAGCCCAGGTAGGTCCCTACCAGCGGAATCGACAGGACGATCGAGTAGGCGATCCGGATTCCCGTGCCCGACACGAGGTCGTCGGGCAGCGAGTAGCCGAGGAATCCGTTCACGATCGCGAGCGTCAGCAGCGTCAGGCCGATCGACCAGTTCAGCTCGCGAGGCTTGCGGAAGGCTCCGGTGAAGAACACGCGCGCCATGTGCACGACCATCGAGCCGATGAAGATGTCGCAGGACCAGTGGTGCATCTGGCGCATCAGCAGACCCGCGCGCACGGCGAACGAGAGGTTGACCGTCGACGCGAACGCCTCGGTGACGCGCATTCCGTCCAGGGGCAGGTAGCTGCCGTGGTACGTGACGAGGGCCTGGCTAGGGATGTAGTACAGCGTCAGGAAGACACCGGTGACCATGATCACCACGAAGGAGTAGAGCGCGATCTCTCCGAGCATGAAGGACCAGTGGTCCGGGAAGATCTTGTCCATGAAGCTCCGGCCGCCTTCGGCGACGCCCAAGCGGTCATCGAGCTCGTTCAGCACCGTGCCGAGGTGGCCGTAGGGCCCCTTCGCCGCCTGCTTGGCGCGCTTGGTGTTCGGAACGGTGATGCTCATCCGCGCTCCCAGAATCCAGGGCCCACCGGCTGGTTGTAATCGGCCTGCGCGCGGATGTAGCCCGACGCGTCGACGTAGAGGGGCAGCTGTGGCAGGGGGCGCGGCGCCGGCCCGAACTGCGGGATGGCGCCGTTGGTGACGTTGAACATCGACTGGTGGCAGGGACAGACCAGGAGCTGGAGCTCCTGCTCGTAGAGGCCCACCGGGCAGCCCAGGTGCGTGCAGACTTTCGAGTACGCCAGGTAGCCCATCGGGCCCCAGGTCTCGCGACCCTTCTGGGTGGTGAAGTTCTCGTTGGAGATGCGGACCAGGACTGTCTGGTCGACGGCTTGGCCGCGGTCGCTGTTCTCGAGGCCTTCGGGGTAGACCGTCACGATCGATCCGACGGCGAGGTCGCCGACCTGCACCCGCCGACCGGTGCTGTCCACTGCGTAGGTGCCCTTGCGCCAGTCGGTGTGGAAGAGGGTGCCCTTGGGCAACGGTCCGAGGCTTCGCAGGAGCGGGAAGATCGCGACGATGCCGAAGATCCCGAGGCCTCCCGTGAGCAGGCCGCCGAGCAGTTTGCGGCGCTTGACCACGCTGCCGCCGCGCTGGACGATGGCGGCGGCCAGGGCGTCGCGAGCTTCCGGAGAGCTGGCGTGCGAGTGGCGCTCTTCGACGAAGGGGCCCGCGGGCATGAGGTACTTGCCCCACGCGACGAGGCCGACGCCGAGGAGGGTGAGTCCGCCGCCCATCGTGGCGCCGAGGGTCCACGGCGGCGCGGCAATCCAGTAGCAGGCGCCGAATCCGGCCACGAGCAGAAGTCCCAGCGCGAAGGTCACGGCGATGACGCGCTCGACCTGGCGGGGATCGTTCGCCGCCGGCTGCAGGTGGGGGTCGTCTTCGGGGAGGCCGCTGAGCGTGACCGGAGTTCGGCTTTCGTGGACGTCGCTCACTGGCGCTCTCCTACCCAGAAGGCCACGAGGGCCAGGATTCCCACGCCGAGCAGCAAGCCCACGAAGCCCTCGGCCACCGGACCGAGTCCGCCGAGGCCGAGGCCGCCGGGGTTCTGGGGGTGCTCGATCTCGGTCGTGACGTACTTGACGATGTCGCGCACCTGGTAGTCGCTCAGGTTGCCGGTGAAGCGCGGCATATTGGCGGGTCCGGTGCGTATCGCCTCGACCACCTGGAAGGCCGGGATCTTGCGGAGCGACGGCGCGAAGGTGTCCTCGGCGAGGGCGTCGCCGTCACCCTCGATGGTGTGGCAAGCCGCGCAGTTGAGCGCGAAGAGAGCCGCGCCGTCGGCCACGTTGGCGTTCTTCAGGTTCGGCGTCGGAATGTCGGGGTAGCTCGGCAGCAGAGAGTTCACCCACGCCGCCACCGCGAGGGCCTGGACGGGCGTCAGACGAGGCGTGCGGCGCGGCGCCTCGACCGCGCGCGGGTCCGCGGCCGGCATGCGTCCCGAATCAATCCAGAAGTCGATCGTGGCCGGTCCGAGACCCACGAGGTTCGGGTAGGCGCCGGAGGTCCCGTTCGCCGCCACGCCGTTCGCCTCGACGCCGTGGCACGAAGCGCAGTTCTCCAGGAACAGCGCCTGGCCGAGGGTCACCAGCTTCGATGAGGGCGCGTTGTACATGATCGCGCTGTTGCCGTAACTGATCACGACGCCGCTCTTGTTCTTCACGACCACGCTGGAGTTCGGCGTACCGGCGTTCTTGCGGGTCGTCTGGTACGGGGTATGCCCGGCGCCGCTGGCGCTCGATACGAACACGCTGAGCGGGGCGAGCACGAGAAAAGCAACCGCCGAGAATGCGCCGAGGCGCTTGATCAGTGAAGTGGTCACCTCATGACCTACTTGAGCAGGAAGAGGGCCGAGTACAGCCCAATCCATACGACGTCGACGAAGTGCCAGTAGTAGCTGACGCCCTGGAACGTCGAGAGCTCGCCCGGGTCGCCTTCGCTTCCGCGCATTCGAAACAGCAAGAAGCCCATGGCGACGAGCCCGAGGAAGACGTGCAGCCCGTGCAGTCCGGTTGTGATGAAGAAGATGGAGCCGTAGGAGTTCGTGTACCAGCGCGTCGCGAGGTGCGTCCACTCGTAGGCCTGGTTGGAGATGAACAGCGTGCCCATGATCATCGTGGTAATCACCCAGCGGCGGGCCTCGGGGCGGCGTCGGTGCTCGATGAGCCACACGGCGCGCTGCATGGTGAACGAGGACGCCACCAGAACGATGGTGAAGATGCCCGACTGCAGGACGTCGAGGTGGGTGCCGACGGGCGGCCAGGCGGCCAGGTGCGCGCGGATAGTGAATAGGGCGGCGAAGAGTCCCGAGAAGAACATGAGCTCACTGCCGAGCCAGATCATCACGCCAATGGCGAGCATCGGCGGACGGTCGTGCACTATCTTCTCTTGCTTCGCCAGGCTATTGAGGGGAATCGCCTGACTCATCCGTACATTTCTAGTAGAAATCGGCGGGTCAATGCTGCCTCCTACTGAGATGACTCACAGTAACGTCACCGGCAGGTCGCCACAGGCCACGATTGCCAGGCGGCGGGTCGGACGGGTCATGGCCACGTAGAGGGTCCGCAACCCTCGAGGGGTCGTGCGCGTCGGGTCCGACGATCCCCGGCTCGCGATCTGGCCCGGCTCGACCACGATGGTCGCGTCGAACTCGAGGCCGTTGGCGCCTTCGGCGGCCAGAACCACCAGGCCAGCGCCGAGGCCTCGGCCCTCTTGCTCACGCGGATCGACGGCATCAAGCCCGCTGCGCAGCAGTATGCCGACCACCTCGTCGACGCGGCTGCCGGTGACGATCACCGCCACCCGGCCCGGCGCCACGGCCTGGGCCTCGCGGCGAGTGGCCTTAGCGAGCGTCGCCTCGAATCGTTCGGGGCCGACCACTTCCACGATCGGTGACGTGCCCGCGCGGCGCACGGGCCGCGGTGGCTCCAGTTCGGGCGTGGCCGCGCGCAGCGTCGGAGCCGCGAAGTCCAGCACCTCTTCGGGCGTGCGGTAGCTCACGCTCAGGTCCACCCGCGTGGGGCTCCGGCGAGGATCGAGCACCTCGAGTACCGAGTTCCACGACGCCGAGGACGAGACGGTCGTGGCCTGGCCCATGTCGCCCACGATGGTCATCGACCCCGTGAGGTCGCGACGCTTGAGCACGCGCAGCTCCATTGGCGAGAGGTCCTGGGCCTCGTCGACCACGATGTGCCCGTACGTGACGAACTCCGCCTCGTCCAGAGCGGTGTTGGCGGAGGGCGCGAGGCGCGCCGCCTCGCGCAGCGCCGCGGCGCGCACGTTGCCGGCGTAGGCGTCGAGATCGACACCGTCGAGGATGCCCGACTCCTCGATCTTCATCGGGGGGCGCGGGCGCCGGCAGGGACCGAGCAGGATGCGCGCTTCGTCGATGAGCGCCGCGTCGGCCTTGGTCCACTTCGTCGCCTCGAGCGACTCGGCCCGCGGCCGGTACAGCAACGCCATTTCCTCGTCGCTCAAGAGGCCCGCCCCCGCGGCGCGGATCAGCGCCGGCGCGCCGAAGAGGTCGTGCAGGAGTTCCTGACCCGATAGGCGCGGCCAGATCCGCTGAACCACTTCCTTGAACTCGCGGGTGTTTCGAATGAGGTCGGCCAGCTCGCCGACCTGGGAGATGTCGTCGGACACCTCGCGGACGAATCGATCGAGGTACTCGTTGGCCAGGCGATTGGCCAGTTCGCGGCCCACTGCCGAACGACGCTGATTGTGGTTGCCCGGACGGCGACGGGCCCTGTCGACCGCCTCCTTCGTGTACTGCGCCTTCAGCACCACGATGGCCCGGCCCACCGGAATCTCAACGTCGCTGCGCAGAGGGTGCTGACGGGTCCTCAGCGCGCGCGCGACGAACTGGACCATGCGCAGGTCGCCCTTCAGCCAGTCCACGGGCTCGCTGTCGCGGCCGCGCACGTCGACGTTGGTCACCAGACCCGAGATCGTCGACAGAGTGACCCCCGACTCGCCGAGCGACGGAAGCACATTTTCGATGTAGTTCAAGAAGAGTGGGTTCGGCCCTACCACGAGCACTCCTTGTCGCTCGAGCGTGGAGCGATAGGTGAAGAGCAGGTAGGCGGCGCGGTGCAGGGCCACCGCGGTCTTGCCGGTGCCGGGCCCTCCCTGCACGAGCAGTATGCCGGCCAGCGGCGCGCGGATGATTCGGTCCTGCTCGCCTTGGATCGTGGCGATGATGTCGCCCATGTGTCCGGTGCGTGCGCGCCCGAGGGCCGCGAGCAGCGCGCCGGGGCCGCCGAGCGCGAGGCCGCCGTCGACGAGCCCCTCCTCGGTGGCGGAGCGAACTTCGTCCTCCGGCAGCATGAGTTCGCCGTCGGCGTCGGCGAAGTACTCATCCTCGACCCCGGTGACCTCGTGGCTGCGCAACGCGACGTGGCGGCGGCGCGCGAGGCCGAGCGACTCGACGCCCGTGGCACGGTAGAAGGCCTCAGCGACCGGGGCACGCCAGTCCACGACGAGCGCGTTGAGCTCGTCATCGGAAACCGCCAGCCGTCCGACGTGGTAGGTGTCGCACTGGCCCTGGTTGTTGGGGGCGTAATCGATACGTCCGAAGAAGAGCGGCTGGTCACCGATCGCCAGCTGGTCCAGCCGGTTGAGCGCCGTGCCCATCACGACGTCGCGCTCGACCAGGTCGCCGGCTCCGCGCATGTTCGCCACCGCCGCGCTGTCGCGCAAGGAACGGGCTTCGTCGCGCATGTGGTCGAGCGCCTTCAGGGCGATGTCGAGGAACAATTGCTCTTCGGCAATCTCACGCTCGTGCGCCACGATGACCTCTTTCTGAGTGCCCAAAATAGGGAACTTTCAATTCTAGATGACCTCCGCGGACGCCAAACGTCATCTCCCCTAGATTGAGAGGGATAAAGGAGAGCAGTGAACGAGCCAGCATTTCTCAGGGCCTGTCGGGGCGAGAGCGTGGGGCACGTGCCGGTGTGGTTCATGCGCCAAGCCGGCCGCTCGCTGCCCGAATACCGTGCCCTCCGCGGGGCTGGGTCGATCCTGGACGCCATTGGCGACCCGTCGCTCGCCGCGGAAATCACCATGCAGCCCGTTCGCCGCTACGGGGTCGATGCCGCGATCCTCTTCTCGGATATCGTGGTCCCCTTGCACGCGATCGGCTTCGGCGTGGACGTCGTGCCGGGGCGCGGGCCCGTCGTCGCCCGGCCCTTCAAGGGTCTCGCCGACCTGGAGCGACTGCGTGACCTCGCCGAGAGCGACATCACCCACGTCACGGACGCGGTCGACCTGGTGATCAAGGAGCTTTCGGCCTCCGACACGCCGCTCATCGGTTTCGCCGGGGCGCCGTTCACGGTAGCGAGCTACCTCGTCGAAGGCGCACCCACGCGCGATTTCGCGGTCATCAAGAGCCTTATGCACGCTGACCCCGCGCTGTTCGACCAGCTGCTCGACCGGCTGGTCTCGATCACCGTGACCTTCCTGCGCGCTCAGGTTGCCCACGGAGCGCGGGCCCTGCAGCTGTTCGACTCGTGGGCGGGCGCCCTGACCCGCGACGAGTACCGCCGCTTCGCCCTCGAGGCCACGCAGCGCGTGCTCGACGGAGTCGCCGACCTGAAGGTCCCGACGATCCTTTTCGGCGTGGGCACCGGCGAGCTGCTGGACCTGATGGCGAGCGCCGGCAGTTCGGTGATGGGCATCGACTGGCACGTCGACATCGATGAGGGTCGCCGACGGGTGGGGGACCGTCCGGTGCAGGGCAACCTCGACCCCGCACGCTGTCTCGGCGGCGTCGAGCTCGGCGTCGAGGCCGCCCGCGAGGTGCTGGCTCGAGCCGGCAGCGGCGCCGGCCACATTTTCAATCTGGGACACGGCGTGCTGCCCTCGACGGACCCGGTGGTCCTCGAGGCGGTTGTTCGCACGGTCCACGATGAGGGCAGGGCGGGCGTCCGGTGAAGACCGGCGTGCTGGTCATGGCCTACGGCACCCCCACGACCCCCCAGGACGTCGAGACCTACTACACACGGATTCGCCACGGCCGAGCCCCGACGCCGGAGCTGCTCACCGACCTCGTTCGTCGCTACGACGCCATCGGTGGCATCTCGCCGCTGGCCCAGCGCACCGCGGCCCAGGTCGACGGGATCGCGTCCGCGCTGGAGCTGGCCTCCCCGGGCAAGTTCGACGTGCGCTTCGGCTCCAAGTACGAACCGCCTCTGCTCGAAGAGACCGCCGAGTCCTTCGTGCGTGACGGCTTCACCCGCGTGATCGGCATCGCGCTGACGCCGCACTCATCGTCGATGTCGACCGACCAGTACATGTCGCGCGCGAGCCAGGCGCTGGGCGCCGCAGTCACCTTCAGCGCCATCGGCGCGTGGTGGGAGGCCCCGGGCTTCTTGGAGCTCATCGCCGGGCGCGTGCGCGAGGCGCTGGACCTGATACCCGCCGAGCTCCACGCGACGACCGAGGTGATCTTCTCGGCCCACTCGCTGCCCGAGAAGATCCTGGCGACCGGCGACACGTATCCCGAACAGCTCCACGAGAGCGCCAGGCGCGCCGCGCGGCTCGCCGGCGTCACGCGCTGGGACATCGCTTGGCAGTCCGCCGGACGCACGGCCGACCCCTGGATCGGCCCCGACATCCTGACGGTCCTGCGCAAGAAGAAGGACGAAGGAGTGAACGACGTCGTGTCGTGCCCGATCGGGTTCGTCTCCGATCATCTCGAGGTCCTCTTCGACATCGACGTCGAGGCCCAGGGCGTCGCCAAGGAGATCGGGCTCAATCTCGTGCGCACGAGGTCGCTCAACGACGACCCCGCCTTCATGGCAATACTCGCCAACGTCATCGGTCTGGCGGCTTGAGTGGCGCGTCCCTCCGTCGTGGTCGTCGGCGGCGGCATCAGCGGCCTGGCGGCGGCGTGGGAGCTCTCCGGCGCGGCCCGGGGGCCGAACGACGAGACGCCGCGCGTCGAGCTCATCGAGGCGAGCGACCGCCTGGGCGGTGCACTGGCGACGACGACGTTCGCAGGACGCACCATCGACCTCGGCGCCGACGGCTTCCTCGCGCGCCGACCCGAAGCCACCGCGCTGGTCACCGAGCTCGGTTGGTCCGATCGATTGGAGGCGATAGCCGTCAGCGGATCGTCCATCTGGCTGCGAGGATCGCTGTACGAACTGCCCGCGGGGCTGGTCCTAGGCGTGCCGACCTCGGCCGCGGTCGTCAGATCGGTCAAGGGCCTCAGCTGGCGGGCCCGCCTGGCCGCCCGGCGCGACGAGCTGTTTCCCGCCGCGTTCAGCGTCGGTGACGACGCGTCGATCGGCGAGATACTGCGCACCAAGCTCGGCCCCGAACTCACGTACCAGTTGATCGAGCCGATGGTCGGCGGCATCCAGGCCGGGCGCATCGACGAGCTGTCCGCGAAGTCGGTCTTTCCCGCTCTCTTGGACGCGGCGCGGCGAGGTGGGTCGCTCATGAGGGCGCTCGCCACTCCCGCCGGTGGCGACTCCGCGACACCGGCGCCGACCGCGGCGAACAGTCCGATGTTCTACTCTCTGACCAGCGGAATCGGATCGCTCGCCGAGGAGCTCGGGCGTCAGCTCGTCGCCCGCGGCGTCGTGCTGCGCACCGGCGTGGAGGTCACCGCCCTGCGACGCACGCCGTCGGGCAGCTACCCGTGGGAGGTCGACACGGCCAACACCACTACTCCCGCGGACCGCCTGGTTCTGGCCACGCCGGCCCACGTCACGAGTCACCTCCTCGGGCACCGGGACCCGGCACTGGCGGCGCTGGACAGCGTGAAGAGTGCCGGTGCCGCGATGGTGACCTTCAGCGTGGCGCGCAGTGAGATCACTCTTCCCGAGCACGGCACCGGCGTCCTGGTCCCCCTCGGAACGGTCTGGTCGGGCGATGGCTCGATGCTGGTCACGGCCATCACCTTCCTGGACCGGAAGTGGCCGCGCCTCGTGCGAGAGGACGACGTCGTGCTGCGCGCCCACGTGGGACGCAGCGACGACGTGCGCTGGGCGTCGCTCAGCGACGAGGAACTCACCAATAGGGTGGCGAGCGAACTGGCGGCGCTGCTGCCGCGCTTCGGCGCCGCGTCGGAGTCGCTCGTGCACCGCTGGCAGCCGGGTCTGCCCCAGTACTACGTGGGTCACGACCGGATGGTGGTGGCGGCCAAGCTGGCCGCCACGTCGATCCGGGTCGCCCTCGCCGGAAACGCCTACGACGGCGTCGGCGTCCCGGCCAGTATTGGCTCGGGACGACGCGCCGCCCGTGAGACGTTGAACTCTCTGAAGCCTTGAGGCAACTTCCTACTTCGCGCTGATCACCACGCTGGTGGCCTCAAGCGCAGTCTGGCTGGCGCTCACGGTGCCCGTGGCGTAGACGTGGAACCCGACGGCGACGTTGCTCAGCGTCGCCGGCTTACCGGCTTCGGTGTAGGTCGTGGTCGAACTGACGTCAATAGTGCGGGTGAATCCCGCTCCGCCGGTGATCGTGATGACGTTGCCGCTCAGCGCGGTCACGACTCCGCCGAGCTTAACGATCACGATGTCGATGCGCGCTGCCGTCGAGGGAGCACCCGTCGACAACCTCACGTTCACGCTCTCGCCAACCGCCAGGGCCGCAATCGTTACGTGCTTGCTGCCCTCGAAGAACGTGGTGGTCGGGATGATCGCCAGCGTTGCCGAGACGGTGCTCGACTGCTGGACGGTGAGCGACGTGGAGCTGAGCGCGGTCACGATGCCGGTGAAGGTCGTGGGTACGCCGATGGCGACGCTGATGGCGTCAAGGGCCGTCTGGTCGGCGCTGACGCTGCCCGTTGCGACGATCTTCATACCCACCAGAACGTTGCTCAGCGTGGCGGCCTTGCCGGCTTCGGTGTAGGTCGTGGTCGGGCTGACGTCGATGGTGCGGGTGAAGGCCTCTGCTCCGGTGATGGTAATGGCGTCGCCGTTCACGGTGCTCACGGTGCCCGCGAGCTTGATCAGCACGATGTCGATACGGCCCGCGGTCGCGGAGGTCGTCGACGAGAGTGCCACGTTGACGTGCTCACCCGTGGAGAGGGCGGCCGCGGTGACGGCGTGCTTGCCTTCGAAGAAGGTGGTGTTGGCGTCGATCGCCAGCGTGGCCGAGGCACCGTTGGCCAGCTGCACGGTGAGCGATGTCGTGCTCGCCGCGGTCACGGTGCCCACGATGTGGCTCGGCGCGGGAATCGCGACGCTCGTGGCGTCCAGCGCCGTCTGATTGGCGCTCACGGTGCCCGTCGCGGTGATGCGGAACCCGACGATGACGTTGCTCAGCGTGGCTGGCTTGCCGGCTTCGGTGTACGTCGTGTTCGCGCTCACGTCAATGGTGCGGGTGAAGCCCTTCGCCGCGGTGATCGTGATGACGTTGCCGTTCACCGAAGTGACGGTGCCGCCGAGCTTGACGATCACGATGTCGATCCGGGCCGCGGTCATCGGGGCGCCGGTCGACAGCCTCACGCTGACACTCTCGCCCGTGGCCAGGTCCGAAGCGCTGACGGCCTTGTTGCCCTCGAAGAACTTGGTGGCCGGGATGATCGCCAGGGCCACCGAGACCGAACTCGACTGCTGGACGGTGAGCGACGTGGCGCTCAGCGCGGTCACGATGCCGGTGAAGCTCCTGGGCGCAAGAATGGTCACGCTGTTGGCGACCAGGGACGTCTGATCGGCGCTCACGGTGCCCCTCGCGGTGACCTTCAGGCCGACGACGACGTCGCCCAACGTGGCCGACTTGCCGCCTTCGCGGTAGGTGGTCGCCGAACCGACGTCAATGGAGCGGGTGAAGCCCGCCCCGCCGGTGATGGTGATGACGTTGCCGCTCACCGCGGTGACGTCTCCGGACAGGGTGACCAGCACGATGTTGATCCGTCCCGCGGTCGCCAGGGCCACCGCCGACGGCGTCACCCTGACGCGCTCGCCAGTAGAGAGCGCAGCGGCGCTAACCGCAGTGCCGCCTTCGAAGAAGGTGGTGTTGGAGTCGATCGCCAGCGTCTCCGAGGAGCCGTTGGCCAGCCGCACGGTGAGCGATGTCACGCTCGCCGCGGTCACCAGGCCAACGACCTTGTGCGAGACAGCGTGCCTGGCCTCGGCCGAGACGGCGACGGGCGCGTGCCTGCTTGGCGTGGAACTCGCCCCGGCGACGCCCGCGAAGCCGGCGACGAGTGCAAGACCGATCACCAGGGAAGCAGTGGCCCGACCCAGTCCTTTGGTTTCGAACTTCTTCATGATTCCTCCTTGGATTCATTAATCAAGATTGATCTCGAATGACTCCAGTGTCTCGCCCGAAACTTCGAAAAGGGTGTGAGCGACCTTATAGAGTCATGATTCCTCCGCGGCGGCGATGGCGCCCAGTGCCGGCGGTCCGCTCTCGCGCCCGACGCGACCCCGTTGCAGTGTTCGTCAGCTCGTCGGTGATGTTCTCGGGGGGAGACCGGCTCCTCCGAGGAAGGCCCGGCCGCTCAGCCGCGCGGCGTCGCCGACGCCAGTGGCTCGTGAAGAATCAGCGGCACGTCCGAGATGCGGCGCTCGAGGAACGCCGCCCGGCAGCGGCTGAGGTACGTGTCCCGCAGCCATACGAAACCCTCGTCGAATCCCAGTTCGACGACCCCGTCGTATCTCTCCTGGACGGAGTTGCGCCACTTCGAGAGGGTGGCGGCGTAATCGAGTCCGATCTCCTCGAGGTCGACGGGCTTCGGATCGATGGCGCGGGTCAGCGAGTTCACGGTCGCGTTCACGCTCGGCCACCAGCCAACGGGGAGGGCCAAGTCGCGGTTGAAGGCATCGCGGCGCTTCGCCCGATCGACCTTCTGGTCGGAGATGGTGATCGCCTGCAGGGTCATGCGCCCATCCTCGCCCAGCAACGTCGAGCAATTGGCGAAGAACCGGTCGCGTCTGCGCCCAGAATCGTCCGCCTCGACCATTTCAATCGACGTCGGGGCGTCGTAGGTGCCAGTGAGGTTCTCGCAGTGCTCGCCGAGGACCGTGCTCAAATGGCCGAGCCCGGCCTCGGCGACGCGATGCGCGCTCAAGGGTTGCTGCGGCGCGGCGAAGGCGCACGCGCCGCCGGTCGTAGTCATCACGTGTCGTGCCTGGGCCAGTTCGACCCTTGCGCTTCGCCATCGCCGCGCGAGCGCTGGGGCAGTTGTCGCGGAGCTATAGGTAGTAGCCCGAGTGGATGTAGATGCACGGCACGCCTTCGCTGACGTACATCGCGTGGTTCTTCGGATCGTCGTCGAGGGCGAGGCGGATATCGAAGCCCGCGGACACCAGGTCGCGTAGGGCGCCTCGCTTGAACTCGTCGACGCCCGAGTAGTCGCCGTACTCGCGCATGATCAGCAGGTCCCAGCGCAGCCCGTAACGCTCCAGCCAGGCAACGGTATGGGGTTGGACCCGGCGAGGCCGTCCAGTCAGGAGGATGACGGCCAGCCTCTCGTCGAGCAGTTCCAGTAGGCGCTCGATCTCCTCGATGATCGGGTCGTCACCGCAGGCGTCGAAGAAGCTTCGCCAGTCGCCCCAGTCCAGGTAGTGCTGGCGTCCGGCGGCGTCGGCCAGCACGCCGTCGATGTCGAAGATGACGGCGGATCCGGGGGGGCGCGCTTCACCCCGCCAGTGCCAGTTTTCTCGTGCGTAGTCCGGTGTCATCAGTGGTTTTGGTCCCGCGGCGCTCACCGTGGGGATGTCTGCGAGACTAGACGCCGTGCGAGCGACCGAGCGACAGACGCTGCCAATCCCCTTCGGACACCGCGTCTACGTCGTGAGCGACCTGTCGCTCTCGCCCACGAGCAACGAGGCCAGCCGCCCGCTCCACGAGATGATCGACCTGCTGGACAACATCGACGATCCGGCCGTCGTCGTCGTCGCGGGCAACCTCCTGCACCCCTCCGGGACCTCGGACCTGGCGACGTTCGTCGACGCCACGCTCTCGGTGCTGCCGGGTCTGGTGCGCGCGATCTCGTCGTTCACGCGGGCGCCGGGCCACCGTCTCGTCGTCCTTCCCGGCAGCCACGACATCGAACTGCGGGACGACCTCGTGGCGCAGGCCACGCTCGAGGCGCTCGGCGTCACGTTCGCGCGCGACCTGATCCTGCAGATCGCGACCGCCGACGGCGTGCGCGACCTCGCGGTCGCTCCCGGTACGTGCGACATCGACGTCTCGCGCGCCGATCACGGCGACCGTCCCGACGCGGACCGTCTCGAAGATCCTCCGGCACTCTCGCGATTCGTCGCCTCGCGTGTCCTCTACCGCCGCCTCGGTGCGTGGGTGTGGTTCCCCGTGCTCGCCATGGCCGGATTCGATCTCTTCAACTCACTCACCCGGATCGCCAATCACTTCACCCATAATCACTTCGACGAGCACGCGCCGCACACCCACAGCTTCTGGGGAAACCTCGTGCTCAACCTGCTCTTCATCGGTGCGCTCGAGGCGGTCGTGGTCGGATGCGCCGGGCTCATCGTGCGCCGACGGTTCGACCGTACGGCCCGAAACCCCGACGCGCGGGCGCTGAGCGAGCCGCTCGGCCTGACCACGGTGGACGACGTCGACGCGCTCGAATACGCGCGAAGGGTCGCCGAACGCGGCGGCGCAGGGGCAGTGGTCGGCGGCGCCCCTCGCCCGGCGCTGGCCTTCCTCGACCGGGGCATCTGCGCGTCGCCCGGTCCTTCGCGCACGGTCGTCGTCGAGCGCCACGGACGGCTCGGCCTGCCGCCGGTCTTCGCGTCGGTCGAGCGCTTGGGCATCGTCGAGGTCGAAGCCGCCAGCGCCATGCAGGTGCGCCTTTTCGCGGGCCAGTCCCGGCTGCGCCGCGGCACCCTGCTCGAACGCATGGTGGCCGGATCGCCGCTCCAGCCCGGTCCCTCGGACCTGACGACCACCATCGGCTCGTGGCCATCGGGCGACCCCTTCCCGCTCAACGTCGACCGACTGCGCTCCCAGCGTCACCAGCGCACCGTGCGCCGGTGGACCAGTGGCCTGATCTTCCTGGTCGGACTAGTTAACGTGGTCGTCACCGCGTCGCCGCCGCTGCGCAGCCGCCTGCACACGGTGCTCACCATCCTGCCCCTCGGCGTGGCGCAGTCGGCGGCCGCGATCACGGCCGTGGCGGGCATTGGCATGATCATGATGGCGCGCGGGCTGCGTCGGGGCCAACGTCGAGCGTGGTTCTTCGCCGTCGGGGCGCTCGCGATCACCATCGCGGCCCACCTCGCGCGAGGCGGCAGCGTCGTCTCCCCGCTGCTCGCCGCGGCCATACTCGTGCTGCTCATCGTCCAGCGCCAGCACTTCCAGGCGACGACCGATCGCTCAAGCTTCCGGTCCGCACTGCCCCGCCTCGCCCTGGTCGGGGCCGCCGCGGTGCTCGCCGGCGCAATCGGCCTCGAGGCGTCACCCGCGCGCCACCACCTCCCGGGTTTCGGCGTCCTGCTGGTCGCGTGCGTGGAGCGACTCTTCGCGCAGTACAACATCAACCTTCCCGACGGGGTGGACGACTTCATCGACCCGGTGCTCGCCACCATCGGCGCGTCGCTCATCGTCTCGGTGCTCTACCTCATCACGCGGCCCGTCGTCGACCGGCGCCTGTCCCAGCAGGGAACGAGCGCCGAGCGGCGCCTCGGCGAACTGCGCGCTCGAGACATCGTGCGCCGCCACGGGCGCGGCACGCTCGACTACTTCGCGCTGCGCGACGACAAGCAGTTCTTCTTCTTTCGCGACTCGCTCGTCGCCTACGCCGTCTACGGCGGCGTCGCGCTGGTCTCGCCCGACCCCATCGGTCCCGAGTCCGAGCGCACCGAGGTCTTCAGCGCCTTTCGCTCCTACGCCGAGGCCCACGGCTGGACCATCGGCGTGATGGCCGCCGGCGAGGAGTGGCTGCCGGTCTACCGTGCGGCCGGGCTGCACTACCTCTACCTGGGCGACGAGGCAATCGTCGACTGCACCACGTTCTCGCTCGAGGGCGGCAAGATGAAGGGCCTGCGCCAGGCCTGCAGCCGCCTGGCGCGCAAGGGGTACACCGTCGAGTTCCTGGACCCGGCCGAGATCGATCCCGCGCGCGTCACCGACCTCGTCGACCTGATCTCGATGCTGCGCCGCGGCGAGGAAGAACGGGGCTTCTCGATGATGCTGGGCCGGCTCTTCAACCCCAAGGACAAGGGGTTGCTGCTCACCGTGGTCCACGGACCCGACGGCAAGCCCGCGGCGGTCTGCCAGTTCGTGCCCTCGCCGGCGATCAACGGCTACTCGCTCGACCTGATGCGCCGCGACCCCGGCGACCACCCCAACGGCCTCATCGACTTCGCGCTCTGCTCGACCATCGAGCACCTTCGCGAGACCAACGCGCGCGGGCTCAGCCTGAACTTCGCGGCGTTTCGCTCGGTGCTCGACGGTGAACGTGGCGAAGGAACGTTCACGCGGGTCGAGCGCTGGGCGCTCAAGCGCCTGTCGGGAATCCTGCCGATCGAGTCGCTGTGGACCTTCAACTCGAAGTATCACCCGCAGTGGCTGCCGCGCCACCTGGTCTACCCGGCCGCCGAGAGCTTCGTGCCGGTCGTCGCGGCGGTGCTGCGCGCCGAGTCCATGACCGAGATACCGGTCCTCGGCCGGTTCCTCACCAACGATCCCACGAACCGCCCGGGCACGGTGGTGCCCGAGGAGGTGCTGGCCGCGGCCAGGCACACCAGCGAGTCCTCGCCGCGCTAGCGGGCGCGGCGTTCGATGGCCCGGGCCAGGGCGACCGCGGCTCGGGGCTCGAAGCCCAGGAAGAGCGACGGCTCGGCGAGCTCGAGTTCCATCAGGGCCCACCCTTCGTCGAGGCGAACGAGGTCGACTCGCGCGTAGAGCAGGTCGCCGTAGCCCAGGCCGTAGAGCAGGCCCTGCGCGAAGTCCAGCGCCTCGGGCTCGGCGCTCGCCGGCGCCAGCTGCTCGGTCCGGTACAGGAAGTTCCGGTCGAGCGCCGAGACGTTCAGCATGGCGCCCTTGGTCATGGCGTGCGAGAACGAGCCGTCGATGAAGACCAGCGCCCGCTCACCCGACTCGTCGACCGAATGGACGTAGGGCTGGATCAGCGCGTCGCGTCCCTCGCCGTGGAGTTCGCGCACGTGGGCCCTCGCGCGCTCGTGCTCCGTGTCGCGGTAGCGGTCGGTGTCCCTCGAGCCCGCCCCGACGCAGGGCTTCACCACGAAGTTCCCGGCGGGGAAGACCGGCTCGCCGCCCACGTCGCAGAACACCGACGGCACGACCCGGTAGCCGCGCGCCTCGACGTCGGCCAGGTAGTGCTTGTCAGTCGAGTACTCGATGACCGGGTAGGGATTGGCGAGGCGCGACACTCCCCTGGCCCAGCGCAGGAACTGCGCCCGACGCCTCGTGTAGTCCCACGTGGAGCACACGACGCACAGCGCGAAGCGGTCCCAGTCGACGGAAGGGTCGTCCCAGACGACCAGCTCGGCGGCCACTCCCCGCGCGCGCAGGGCGTCGAGCAGGACCGACGAATCAGGGTCGACGTCGTGGCCCGAGCAGGTGACGACGCAGACCGGCCTCACGGACTGAACAGGACCGTCGCGTGCTGGGCCAGGGCGGCGATCGGACCGGGCCACACGCCAAAGACGAGCGTGGCCGCGACGCCGACGGCGATCACGAATCCGGTCAGGGGCGGCACGACGATCCGCGTGCTCTCGAGGTCGTCGTCGGCGTAGAGCGTCATGACCCACCGCAGGTAGAAGAAGGCGGCGATCGCCGCGGCCAGCAAGGCGATCACGGCCAGCGTGCTCGAGCCGGCGTCGACCACGGCGGCCAGGACTGTGAACTTCGCGTAGAAGCCCGTCGTCAGGGGCGCGCCGAGCTGGGAGAGCAGCAGGACGGCCAGGGCCCCGCCGAGCCAGGGCTGGCGCCGCGCCAGCCCGCGGTACTTCTCGATCGAGTGGTTCTCGTCGCCGAGTCCCCCGACGAGCGTCACGACCGCGAAGGTCGCCACCACCACCGGCACGTAGGTCATCACGTAGAAGAGCGTTGCCGCCGTGCCGCGCAGCGTGGCGGCCCACACGCCGAGCAGGATGAAGCCCGCGTGGTTGACCGACGAGTAGGCCAGGATCCGCTTGGCGTTGCGCTGGACGACACCGAGGCTGGCGCCCACGAGCGTCGTGAGCACGATGAGCACCCACAGGATTGGGCGCCACGTGTCCATCTGGGTCCCCAGCGCCGAGACGAGCACGCGCAAAAGCGCCGCGAAGGCTCCGACCTTGACGATCGAGGCCATGAAGCCGGTGACCGGCGTCGGGGCGCCCTCGTAGACGTCGGGCGACCACAGGTGGAACGGCACGGCCGCCACCTTGAAGGCGAAGCCCACCACCAGCAGCGCCCCGCCGGCGTAGAGCAGTGCGGGGCGAAGGACGATGTTCGATCCGAGGAAGTACGAGATCGACGTCAGGTTGGTCGATCCGGTCGCGCCGTAGACCAGGGCCGCGCCGTAGATGAAGATCGCCGAGGCAAACCCGCCGAGCAGGAAGTACTTCAGCGCCGCCTCCGAGGACTTCGCGCGGTGACGGTCGAACGCCGCCAGGACGTAGAGGCCGAGCGAGAGGATCTCGAGGCCCAGGAAGATCACGATCAGGTCGTTGGCCTGGGTCATCAGCACCGCGCCCGAGGTCGACGCGAGGGCGAGTATCTGGAACTCGGCGCCCGAGACGTGCTCGCGCAGCGACCAGTCGTGCGCGACGAACGCCGTAAGGAACAGCCCGACGGCGATGACCCCCGTCGCCACGACCGAGAAGCCGTCCAGGACGATGGCGTGGGCGACGGTGGTCGTCGCGCCGTGGCTCGCGACGTACGACCACTGCACGAAGGTCGCCGCCAGGGCGCCGAGCGAGACCAGCGCGGTCACCGCAGTGGCGACGCGGGTGGTCACCTTGGTGCGCACGAGGGCCGTCGCGAGCAGCAGGCCGAGCGCACCCCCGAAGAGGATGAGCACCGGCAGGATGGCCAGGTAGTGGATGTGCGGGACGATCAGCTTCACTTGTTCACTCCCGCCGGGGTGGCGTGCTCGATGAGTTGCTGCACCGAGGGGGTGATCCGGTTGAGGACGGGCTGGGGGAAGACACCGAGCACGACGATCAGCACGATGACGGGCGCGATGACCCAGCGCTCACCCGTGGACGCGTCGGGCATGGTCGCGTTCGCGCCCTCGGCCCGCCCGTGGAAGACCCGCTGGTAGGCCCAGAGCAGGTAGAGCGCCGCGGCGACCACGCCGAAGGCACCGACCACGCCCCACCAGGCGTGGGTGCCGAAGGTGCCGATGAGGATGAGATACTCGCTCACGAAGCCCGAGAGTCCTGGCAATCCGATCGACGCCAGCATGACCACGGTGAAGACCGCCGCGAGCACCGGCGCGGGGCCCTGCAGGCCCGTCAGGCCCTTGATCGTGTAGCTGGCGCGACGGCGCTCGATGAAGCCGATGATGAGGAAGAAACCGATGGTGATGATGCCGTGGTTGAACATCAGCAGCACGGCGCCGACCATGGCGATCTTCGAGCCGGCCATGAGCCCGAGCGTGATGAAGCCCATCTGGGCCACCGACGAGTAGGCCACGAGGCGCTTGAGGTCGGGCGTCACGCACGCCAGCGCGGAGCCGTAGAGGATCCCGATGACCGCGAGCGTGAGCACGATGGGGCGCATTGTGGGCAGCGCCAAGGGCAGCAGCCCGATGGCGAAGCGCAGCAGCCCGTACGAGCCGAGCTTGGCGAGCAGCGCCGACATCTCGATCGATCCGGCCGTCGGGGCCTCGGCGTAGGTCAGCGGCGACCACGTGTGCAGCGGCCAGAGCGGCATCTTCACGGCGAAGGCGATCAGGAAAGCGACGAAGATCCACACGGCGGTGCCGTGGCTCATGGCGGTCGCCGACAACGCCGAGTAGGCGAACGTCAACGCCCCGCCGGCCTGGTGCTGGTGGGCGAAGCCCAGGTACAGGGTGCCGACGAAGAGGAAGGCCGAGCCGCTGAAGGTGTAGATGAAGAACTTGAGCGCGGCCTTGGAGCGCTGCGCGCCGCCCCACTGGGAGATGATGAAGTAGCAGGGGATCAGCGTGAGCTCGAAGAAGATGAAGAACTCGAGCAGGTCGTGGGCGACGAAGCTGCCCATCGTGAACGAGGTCAGTAACAGCAGCCACGCGACGAAGGACGGCTCGCGGCGCCGGTCGCGCGCGCCCAGCAGCGCGAGCAGCACCACGATCGAGGTCAGGGCGACCATGAACAGCGAGATGCCGTCCAGGGCGACGTCGTAGGCCAGCCCGAACGGCGCCGACAGCACGTGGCGGCTGGCGAAGTCGAACGTCTGGGCACCGGCGACGTGGTTGTTGTAGAGCACCACGACGCAGACCGTCAGCGCCATCTCGACGCTGGCCGCGGCCACCGCGACGAGGTAGGAGCGGCCCTCGGTCCTGCGAACGAGCATGGCGATCAGCGCGCCCGCGAGCGGGACCGCGAGAAGCATGGTTAGCCACAGCGATGAGTGCATGACTAACCGACCCTCGCCACGAGATAGACCACGATGACCGCCAGGCCGAGGGCCATCGCGAGCGCGTACTGGCGTACGAAGCCCGACTGGACCTTGCGCACGCCCTCGGCGCTGCGGCGAACGCCCACGGCGACGGCGGTGACCGCCCCGTCGATGATGTTCGGCTCGATCACGTCGTCGCCGAACTGCGCGGCCTCGGTGAGCGGACGCCCGATCGTGGCGTCGTAGAAGTCGTCCCAGTGCCAGACGTGCTCGAGGAAGGACGGCTCGAACCTGGCCGACTCGGTGCGGTCGCGCCAGATGGAGAAGGCGGCGGCGATGCCGAAGAGGGCGACGGCGGTGTCCACGACGGCGAGGCCCACCTGGGACAGGGCGCTCGCCGAGCCGACGGACGCCACGTAGCCGAACGTCGGGCTGAGGAAGCCGGCCAGGGAGTCGCGATGGATCCACGGAAGATCGAGCACCCCGCCGAGCACCGAGAGGCCCGCCAGGACCACCAGGGGCGCGGTCATGACCCACGGCGACTCGTGGGGATCGTGACCGTGGGTCACCTCGCGGAACCGCTCGTTGCCGCGGAAGGTCAGGACGAAAAGGCGACTCATGTAGTAGGCCGTCAGCAGCGCGGTCAGCACGGCCAGCACCCAGAGGATCTTGGAGTGCTCGAAGACGTTGGTGAGCACGTCACCCTTGGACCAGAAGCCGGCGAACGGCGGGATGCCCGATATGGTCAGCCAGCCGATCAGGAACGTCGGGAAGGTGAGCGGAAGGTACTTCTGCAGGCCGCCCATCTTGCGCATGTCCTGCTCACCGCTCAGCGAGTGGATCACCGAGCCCGAGCCGAGGAAGAGCAGTGCCTTGAAGAAGGCGTGGCAGACCATCAAGAAGATGGCGGCCGAGTAGGCGCCCACCCCGACGGCCAGGACCATGTAGCCGATCTGGCTGATGGTCGAGAAGGCCAGGACCTTCTTGATGTCCTTCTGCGAGCACGCGATGGTCGCCGCCACGAAGGCGGTCAGCGCGCCGATGATGGCGATGGTGGTGCGACCGGGCACCGAGAGCGTGAGGATCGGCGACATGCGCACGAGCAGGTACACGCCCGCGGTGACCATGGTGGCGGCGTGGATCAGCGCCGACACCGGCGTCGGACCCTCCATCGCGTCGGGCAGCCAGTTGAACAGGGGGATCTGAGCGCTCTTGCCGGTGGCGGCGAGCAGCAGCGCCAGGACGGTGAGCGTCGCGACGGTCGGCGTGAGGGTCCCGGCCTTGGCGAAGACGCCGAGGTAGGTGAGCGTGTGGGTCCGCGAGAAGAGCAGGAACATCGCCACCAGCAGCCCGACGTCCCCCACCCGGTTGTAGATGAAGGCCTTCTTGCCGGCCGACGCCGCCTTGTCGCGGTCGAAGTAGAAGCTCACGAGCCAGTAGGAGCACAGTCCGACCCCCTCCCAGCCGACGAAGGTGAGCACGAGGTTGTTGGCCAGGACCAGGATCAGCATCGAGAAGACGAAGAGGTTCAGGTACAGGAAGAACTTGCGGTAGTCCCTCTCGGCGTGCATGTAGCCCGTCGAGTAGAGATGGATCAAGGCCGAGATCCCGGTCACGAAGAGGCACATCGTGATCGAGAGCGGGTCCACCAGCAGGGCGGCCGGCACGTGCAGGGTGCCCACGCTGATCCACGAGAAGAGGTTGACGGTGATCTCGCGCGTCGAGTGGTGCAGCAGCAGGACGAAGGTGATCACCGCGCACACGAAGCTCGCGCACACGACGCCCGTGGCGACCCAGCCGACCTGGGACTCGCTCATGTGGCGCCCGTTGAGCAGCACGACGAGGAAGCCCAGCAGGGGCAGCAGCAGTATCAGCGTTGCGACGTGTGCCATCTCAGCCCTTCATCTCTGACAGCTCGTCGACCGAGGTCGACGAGCGGCGCCGGAAGACCGCCACCACGATACCGAGACCCACGGTGACCTCCGCGGCGGCGACCACCATGACGAAGAAGACCGTGGCCTGTCCCCCGACGTCCGAGAGGGTGCGCGCGAAGGTCACGAAGGTGAGGTTGACGGCGTTGAGCATCAGCTCGACGCACATGAACATGATCAGCGCGCTGCGGCGCGTGAGAAACCCGTAGACGCCGATGCCGAACAGCACGGCGGCGAGGATCAGGTACCAGGCGGCGGGAACGTTCATGCCTCCACCTCTTTGCTCGCTTCGGTGTCGTCGGCCTGCTCGCGACGCGCAAGCATCACGGCGCCCACGACCGCGATGATGAGCAGCGCGGCGGTGACTTCGAAGGCGAACAGGTAGGTCGTGAAGATGGCGGTGCCGAGCTGCTTGACGTTGCCCGATCCGCCGGCGAGCGCCGCTCCCTTGGTCGACACCGACATCGCCCCCGTGACCCAGTGCGAGCGGGCCATGAGCGTGATGAGGCCGGCGACCGTGATGACGACGCCGCCGGCGGCGAAGGCCCGCTGGCCGACCAGCGGCTCGACGCGGTCCGCGTCGCGTCGGTCGACGCCCAGGAACATGATGACGAAGAGGAAGAGCACCACGATGGCCCCGGCGTAGACGATGATCTGCACCGCCGCGAGGAAGTCGGCCGACTGGGCGACGAAGGCGACGGCCACGCCGAAGAGCGTCATGATCAGGCTCAGGGCCGAGTGGACCGGGTTCTTCACCGTGATGACGCCGACGGCGCCCACGAGGATCAGCAGGGCCGCCGTGACGAAGATGACGATGCTGGGCAGCGCGTAGGCGATGGCGGTCATCAGTGCTGTCCCCGGTCGCGGCGCTTGGGCATCTTGGCGCGAGCGTTCTTCATCATGGCCTGCAGTCCGCGCTGGTCGAGCGGCACGTCCTCCGACAGAAGGTGGCGTGGGAAGACGTCGCGCAGCTGCTTGGAGCCCGTGGCGTCATCGTCGCGGTTGGCGGACTGGCCGGCCTCGGCCGCGCGCACCCCCGTACCGAGGTCGCCCGTCCACTGGACGACCCCCTCGAAGGAGGCGTCGCCCGAGGGCGACGTCGCGCGCATCCAGCCGCCGGTCATCTCGGCCTCGCCCTCGCGCCAGTCCTCCCACGGCAGTCGCTGGGGGACGCCCTGGTCGTCCACGAGGAGCTCGGCCTTGGTGTAGATAGCGTCGGCGCGATTGGTGAAGGAGAACTCGAACATCTTGGACTCGGTGATCGCCTGGGTGGGGCACGCCTCGACGCACAGGTCGCAGTGGATGCAGCGCAGGTAGTTGATCTCGTAGATGTAGCCGTAGCGCTCGCCGGGGCTGACCGGATGGTCGGGCGGGTTGTCGAGTCCTCGTACGTAGATGCAGTCCACCGGGCACACGCCGGCGCACAGCTCGCAGCCAATGCACTTCTCCATGCCGTCCTCGTAGCGGCTCAGCACATGGCGGCCGTGCTGGCGAGGCTGCTTGGCTCGCTTGCCCTGGGGGTAGCTCGTCGTGACCCGCGGGCGGCCGAGGTGGCGCAGGGTCAGCTTGAAGCCACCGAAGAACGTGAAGAAATCAGCCATTGGCGTCCTCCTCGTCGGTCATCTGTCGAAGCACGTCGCCGGGCAGCGGGCGCTCGCCCACGACCGGCAGCACCGCTTCGACGCCACGCTCGCGCGAATGGCCGAGCCGGAAGGCCCGCGTCAGCGTGAGCCACGCAATGAACGTCACCCAGATCATCCCCAGGCCCCAGCGCGGCGACACGAGGAAGCCGGCCACGATGAGCATCCACCCGAGGCTCAGCGGGATCAGGCGCTTCCAGCCCAGGTCCATCAACTGGTCGTAGCGGAAGCGCGGCAGCGCGGCTCGGAACCAGACGTAGCTGAACGCGAAGGCCACCGTCTTGAGCAGGAACCAGACGATCGGGAACACCCAGCGCAGGTGCGCCACGTTCGGGATCCATCCGGCCGGACCGCCGAGGAAGAGCGTCACGATGATCGCCGACATCGTAATGGTATTCATGAACTCGGCCAGGTAGAAGAGCCCGAAGCGGATCGACGAGTACTCGGTGTGGAATCCGCCGACCAGCTCGCTCTCGGCCTCGACCACGTCGAAGGGCGGCCGGTTGAGCTCGGCGGTGATCGAGATGAGGAAGACCACGAAGGGTATGACGCCGAGGCGGATCAGGTTCCAGTGCCAGATGCCGCCCGACTGGGCGTCGACGATGTTGTGCGTCGACAGCGATCCGGTCGCCAGCACGATGGTGACAATCGTCAAGCCCAGCGCCGCCTCGTAGCTGATCATCTGGGCGCTTGCGCGCACCGAGGAGAGCAGCGGGTACTTCGAACCAGAGGACCAGCCGGCCAGCATCACGCCGTAGACCGAGATGCCCGACATCACGAGCATCAGCAGGATTCCCATCGGCGGATTGGCCATCTGGAGCATGACCGGATGGCCGGCGATGTGCAGGGTGCCGCCGACCGGAACGATGGCGAAGGTGATCAGCGCCGGCACCACGACCAGGTAAGGGGCCAATTTGAAGACGAACCGGTCGGCCTCGGCCGGAATGAGGTCCTCTTTCAATATGAGCTTGATGCCGTCGGCCACCGTCTGGAAGATCCCGAACGGTCCCCAGCGCTGCGGCCCGATGCGGCTCTGCATGTCCGAGATGGCCTTGCGCTCGAACCAAATCATCAGCGTGACCGCACCCATGAGGACCCCGAAGCCCACCAGCACCTTGATCAGCACGATAAGTATGACCACACCAGTCGCGCCGTGGGCGAAGAGAGGGTCAACGGATCCGAGCAGCGTGGTCATCGCGTCTCCAGTCGAATCTGGCTGTACACGCCGGCGTCGACGACGAGCGCGCTCAGCACGTACTCACCCGACGCGCTCAGCGTGGCGAAGGGGATCTCGGCGCTGCCTCGCGGCACGGCGCCGTCGAGGACCACGGGCAGCGACACGGTGCCGTGGACGCCGATCACCGAGACCACCGTGCCGGAGGTCACCCCGAGCCGGTCGAGGTCGACGTGGTTCAGGCAGAGGGCGCTCGGGCGTATGAGCCCGTGCATCGGGGGCGAGCCCTGCATCGCGCTCCCGCGGTCGTAGAGGCGCCGGCTGACGTTCAGGCGCAGTGAGTACGCATCGGCGAGCGGCACGTCGACGCCGCGGCCGGCGGACACCTGGTCGAGCGCGGCGGCGGTGGTCGATGACTTCGTGGTGAGGTCCACGGCCAGCGTCGAGCCCGTTCGGGCGCCCAGGCCCACCGTGACCGCGGAGCGGATTCCCGGAAAAGCCATCGGGTCAAGTGGACCTCGCGTGGCGACCACTCCCTCGCGCCCGACCACCACGCCGTCGCTCGAGTCGTCATTCAACACCGACAGCGCCGGATAGCCGGTCGTCTCTTCAATGGCCTTGGCGCATCCTTCGACCGACGAGAGTCCCAGGCTTTGGCCAAACTCCTCGGCGAGCTCGGCGGCGATGGCCACGTCGGGCCAGGCGGAGCCCGGCGCGACGATCTTCGCGGTCACCGCGCTGACGCGGCCTTCGATGTTGGTGACGGTGCCGTTGCGCTCGTGCTGGACCGCGGCGGGCAGGACGACGTCGGCGAAGGCCAGCGTCGCGCCGCCGTGGCCGGTGACGGCGACGACATTGGCGGCTTCGAGGGCGGCCGTGGCGCGTGCGACGTTGACGACGTTGCCGAGCAGGCATCCGCCGAGCAACAGCACGGCCTTCTGCTCGCCGAGGACCATCGCGTCGATCTGGGCGGTCGTGTCTCGTCCGGCCGCGGAAACGTCGAAGCCGCGTCCCGGGCGCAACTGCGGAGCCAGGCCCATGTCGAGCGCGCCGTTCACGTTCGAGCGTCGAAGGACCGCCAGGAAGGTGGCCTGGGGGTAACGCTCCGCCAGGGTGCGGATCGCGGCCTCGATGACCCGGGCATCCTCGGCGAGGTTGGGGCGGCCGACCACGAAGACGACACCCTCGCCCGACTCGCCGATGAGGCCGCACGCCTTGGCGAGGTCGCCCTCGGAGAAGGCGAAGTCCTTGGAGTGCGCGGCGCCGGCGATCGCCTGGGCGACGGCGTTGGCCTCGCCTGGACGCACCGGCAGCGACACGCGGGCCACCGAGCGCAAGGCGCTGGACCCGAAGGCCAGTTCGACGAGGGAGTTGTTCTTCTGCACCGCGCTCTCGCGCAGGCGCAGGAACAGCACGGGCAGTTCTTCTCGAAGGTCGCCCGTGAGGGTCACGACGGTGCCAGCGCTGGCGGCCTCGTCGATCGTGGCCTTCGGCAGCGCCTGCAGCAGCGCCGGATCGAGTCCGTCGCCGTACTGGGCGTCGACGTGCTCGCTGCCCAGGACTCCGCGGACGAAGCGCTCCCACGCGAAGGCCCCTTCGTTCGTGAGGGCGGCCCCGCCGATCGCGCCGACGCCACCGGGCGTCGCCGCGGCGTCGCGCAGCAGGTTCGCGGCCACCGAGAGCGCCTCGCTCCAGCCCACCGCCGCCAGCGCGCCGTTGCGGCGCACCATCGGCTCGGTGATGCGGGTGCTCGCGAGCAGCGGATCGGTCGATCCCTCGTTGGCGTCGATCGAGTCGAGGGTGAATCGGCCCTTGTCGCAGAGCCAGCCGTGGTTGACCGGTTCGCTGTCGACGCCGAGCAGGCGCGTGAGGCGGTTGCCCGACGACTGCACGGCGACCCGGCAGCCGACCGCGCAGGTCGTGCACGTGCTTTCGACCTGCTCGAGGTCCCACGGACGGGCGCTGAAGCGGTAGGGCTTGGCGGTGAGCGCCCCCACGGGACAGATCTGGACGACGTTGCCCGAGAAGACCGAGTCGAAGGGGACGGTCGGCGAGGGCGAGACCTCGATGAGGTCGCCTCGCCCGGCGAAGGCTATCTGCGCGTCGCCCGAGACCTCGCTGGCGAATCGGGTGCAGCGCGCGCACTGGATGCAGCGTTCGCGGTCCAGCAGCACCAGCTCGCCGATCTCGATGGGCTTGACGAAGTGGCGCTTCTCTTCGATGAAGCGGGTCTCTCCCGAACCGTGGGTGAGGGTCTGGTCCTGGAGGGGGCATTCGCCGCCCTTGTCGCAGACGGGACAGTCGAGGGGGTGGTTCGCGAGCAGGAACTCGAGCACGCCGTCCTGGGCCTTCTTCACCTTCTCGGATTCGGTGTTGACGCTCATGCCCTCGTTCACGCGCAGGTAGCACGCGGGCTGCAGCGTGGCGCCGCGCGGTCCGTCGACCTCGACGAGGCACATCCGACACATCCCGACGGGCTCCATGCGCGGGTGGTAGCAGAATCGCGGCACGTACGTGCCGGCCCGCTCGGCGGCCTCGATCAGCAGTTCGCCGGGCCGCGCTTCGAACGCGCGGCCGTTGATCGTGACCGACACCGACGTCTTGGGCGCGTCACTCATGGGTGCACCCGCCGTTCTTGACGTGCGCGGCGAAGTCGTCGCGGAACATCGTGAGCGCCGAATTGATCGACGAGGGGATCGAGGAGCCCAGCACGCAGATGGTCGTCTGCTGGGGCGGCCACGTGAGACCGGGCGCGATGTTGTCGCAGAGGTCGAGCAGCAGGTCGAAGTCCTCCGTGCGCCCGCCGCCGTGCTCGAGACGGTAGAGCACACGCTCGAGCCAGCCCGAGCCCTCGCGACAGGGTGTGCACTGCCCGCACGACTCGCGAGAGAAGAACTTCGTGATGCGCCAGGCGGCGCGCACCACGCAGGTGTCCTCGTCCATCACGACGATCGAGCCCGATCCCAGCATCGAACCCTTCTCCGCCACCTCGTCCTGGCCGAGCGGCAGGTCGAGGAGTTCGGGTCCGAACCATGGGGCCGAGACGCCGCCCGGGATGAAGCACTTTATCTTTCGATCGTTGAGGATGCCGCCACCGAGGCGCGGGTCGTAGATCAGGTCGCGGAAGGTGTTCTTCACCATCTCGATCTCGTAGACGCCGGGGTTCTTCACCCGCCCGCCGAGCGCGAAGAGGCGTGTGCCGGTGGAGCGCCCGCCGCCGAGGGCCGCGAACGCGGCCCCGCCATTGTTGACGATCCACGGCAGGTTCGACATGGTCTCGACGTTGTTCACGACCGTCGGCTCGCCGTAGAGCCCGCTCACGGCCGGAAAGAACGGCGGCTTGATGCGCGGGAATCCGCGCTTGCCCTCGAGTCCCTCGATGAGCGCCGTCTCCTCGCCGCAGATGTAGGCACCGGCGCCGGGGTGCACGACCACGTCGATCGAGAACGATGAGCCGAGGATCTTGCGGCCGAGCATCCCCTGCTCGTAGGCGTCGTTGAGCGCCTGTTGGACCCGCTCGAGGCCCAGGGCGAACTCACCACGCATGTAGATGAAGGCCTGGTTGACCTGCAGCGCGTAGGCGGCGATGATGACGCCCTCGACGAGCTGGTGCGGATCGCGTTCGACGAGGAAGTGGTCCTTGAAGGTCGCCGGCTCGGACTCGTCGCCGTTGACGACGAGGTACGAAACGGGCGACTTGCGCAGCATCGACCACTTTCGTCCGGCGGGAAATCCTGCTCCGCCGCGCCCGAGCAGTGAGGCCGCGTCGACCTCGGCCGCCACATCCTCGGGGAACATGGTCAGGGCCTTGCGCAACGCGACGTAGCCGCCGGTCTCGAGGTAGCGAGCCAGGGTGAACGAGTCGGCGTAGCCCTTGCGCGACAGCACAATGCTGGGAGCGTCGAACGAGGCCACTACTTCTTCTCCTCTTTGGCGGCGCGGGCGTCGCGGGCGGCCTTGGCCTCGGTGCGCTGCTCGGCGACTTCGGCGCGTGGCGCGCGGAGGCCGCCGCTGCGCCGCACTCGGATGAGCGTGCCGTGGGCGGGCACGTCGCTGTCCAGGCGGCCCCGGCGCAGGTCGTCGATCAGTGTGTCGAACTCCTCGGGCGTGGTCGAGCGCACGTAGCGGTGGTTCACCTGCACGCACGGCGCGACGTCGCATCCCGCCAGGCATTCGGATTCCTCGAGCGTGAAGAGTCCGTCCTCGGACGTGGCGCCCACCGCGCAGCCCAGGGTGACGCTCGCGTGCTCGAGCATCTCCTCGCCGCCGGCGAGCAGACATGCAATGTTGGTGCACACGCCGACGACGTACTTGCCGACCGGCTCGAGGTGGAACATGTCGTAGAAGGACGCGGTGCCGCGAACGTCAGCGGCCGACGTATCGGTCAGCTCGGCGACTTCGGCGATGCCCTCGTCGCTCAGGTAGCCGTCCTGCTCCTGGGCGAGGTGCAGAAGCGGCAGCATCGCCGAGCGACTGCGGGGGTACAGCGCGACGAGCTCGTCGGCGCGCTGGCGGATATCCTGACGGAAGTGGCTCATCGGTCGACCTCGCCCATGATCGGATCGACCGTGGAGATGACGGTGATGGTGTCGGACATCGACCCACCGCGCATCAGCAGCGGGACGGCCTGGAGATTGACGAAGCTGGGGGCGCGAACATGGATTCGGTAGGGCTTCGGGCCGCCGTCCGAGACGATGTAGCAGCCGAGCTCGCCGCGCGGCGATTCGACCGCCGAGTAGACCTCGCCGACCGGCACGTGGAATCCCTCGGTGAAGAGCTTGAAGTGGTGGATCAGCGCCTCCATCGACTCGCCGATGCGCGCGCGCGGCGGCGGGGTGACCTTGGGGTCCTGGCTGCGGTAGTCACCGCTCGGCATCATGTCGACGCACTGGCGCACGATACGGATGGACTCGCGGATCTCGTTGAGGCGGATGGCGTAACGGTCGAAGTTGTCGCCGAATGTGCCGACGATGACGTCGAAGTCGACCTGGTCGTACGCGAGGTAGGGCATCGTGCGGCGCAGGTCCCACGGCACGCCGGTCGAGCGCAGCAGCGGTCCGGTGACCCCGAGCGCGAGGGCCTCCTCGGCCATGAGGGGCGCGACGCCGATCATGCGGTTGCGGAAGATTGGCTGGCCCGTGAGGAGCTGGTCGTACTCGTAGGTGCGCTCGTGGATCGTGTCGCAGACGACCTGCACGTCGTCCTGCCATCCGTCGGGCAGGTCCGCCGCGACGCCGCCGGGACGCACGTAGTTCAGGTTCAGGCGCAGGCCGGCCGTCTTCTCGAAGAAGGCGAGGATCAGCTCACGTTCGCGCAGCCCGTAGATCATCATCGAGCTCGAGCCGAGGTCCATGCCGTTGGTGGCCATCCACACCAGGTGCGACGAGATTCGGTTCAGCTCGCTCATCATCATGCGGATCCACACCGCGCGCTCGGGCACTTCGATGCCGAGCAGCTTCTCGACGGCCATCGAGTAGCCGAGCTCGTTGATGACGGGGCTCAGGTAGTCCATGCGGGTCACGTTCGTGCCGCCCTGGACGTAGCTCAGCTCCTCGCCGGTCTTTTCCATGCCGGTGTGCAGGTAGCCGATGATGGGCTTGGTACGCAGCACGAACTCGCCGTCGAGCTCGAGCATGAGGCGCAGCACGCCGTGGGTCGACGGGTGCGACGGACCCATGTTGATTATCATCGTCTCGTCGTCGCGCCGGTCGTAGTCCACCGAGTTCGGGTCGAAGGCGTGGCCGTCGATTCGCAGCACCGCTCCGACCTCGCGGCCCAGCTCCGAGGGCGCCGTGGCTTCGCGGCGCTGGAGCTCCTGGACGCCCTCCGAGGTCTCGGCGGTCAGGAGGTCGGGTCGCTCGGCGGCACGCACGGAGAGGTCGTTCTCGCTCACCGGGGGCCTGGCGATTCCTTGAACTGCACGGGCACCCGGCCGCTGCCGTAGTCCTTGCGCAAGGGGTGGCCCTCCCACTCCTCGGGCATCAGGATGCGCGTCAGGTCGGGATGGTTGGTGAAGATGACGCCGAACAGGTCGAAGGCTTCGCGCTCCATGGCTTCGGTGCCGGGGTACAGCGCGAAGAGCGAGTCGACCTCGGGCTGGTCGTCCCCGGCCTGGACGCGAACGCGAACGCGCTGCTTCTTGGAGAGGCTGAGCAGATTCACCACGACCTCGAAGCGCGATGCCACCACGCCCTCGGGAAGGATGCGACCGCCGAATTCGAGATAGTCGACCGCGCAGAGGTCGACGCACATCTCGAAGTCGTCGCTCTTGAAGGATTCGACGAGCGCGTTGTACTGCTCGCGGGTCGGGAAGCACGCGAGGTCACAGGCGAGGCCTTCGCTGGTGAGCACGCCGGGGGGGGCCGTGGGGGGAAGGGAGATCACTTCGGCGTGCCCATCCTCACCGCAACGGGAACTTCGGGCGTCCATGAGCTCGAGGCCGCGTCGATCATGGTGGGACGGCTTTCGTGACGGCGCTGGAGGATCTCGCCGGTGCGGATCTGCTCGTGCAGGGTCAAGATGGCGTGCATGAGGGTCTCGGGGCTCGGCGGACAGCCCGGCGCGTAGACGTCGACGGGCACGATCTGGTCGACGCCCTGGACGATGGCGTAGTTGTTGAACAGGCCTCCGGTCGAGGCGCACACGCCCATCGAGATAACCCACTTGGGCTCCATCATCTGGTCGTAGACCTGGCGAAGGACGGGGGCCATCTTCTGGGATACGCGCCCCGCCACGATCATGAGGTCGGCCTGGCGCGGCGAATTGCGAAAGACCTCCATGCCGTAGCGCGCAAGGTCGAAGTCGGCCCCGCCGGCGGCCATCATCTCGATGGCGCAGCACGCGAGCCCGAACGACGCGGGCCACACCGACGCGCGGCGCGCCCAGCGCACCAGGTCCTCGACTTGGCCCGTCAGGAAGTTATGTTGGAGGTCTTCAAGTGCCACGAGCTACGCCGCTTTTTGGGGGTCGGCGCCGATGCGCACAATGGTCGACGAACTGGTGCGCGACGGCATGCCCGACGCGAGGTGCTTGACCGGTCCCCACGACAGCGCGCCTTCGCTCACCAAGAACAGCAGCGCCGCGAACACCGTCAGCGAGAAGGCGAGCACCTCGACGAGCCCGAAAGCGCCGAGCTGGCGAAAGACGACGGCGAACGGGTACATGAAGACAACTTCTATATCAAATATCACGAAAATCATCGCGACGAGGTAGAAGCGCACCGGAAAACGCTGCGGCGGTTCGATCTCGGGGACAATCCCACACTCGTACGGTGCCAGTTTGGCATCAGAGGGCCGCTTGCGCGGCGCCAGCACGGCTGACATCGCGAGCGATCCCGATGCAAACAACACTCCGAGAATCAGAAGCCCCAGTATTGGTAAGTACTGGTCCACGTCCATCATTTCTACCAGACGGCGCACCCCCCTCCGTGAGCTTGCCCGCGGGACGAAAGACCTAGGCTGATCGGGTGAAAAGTCTTGGCGACATAACCTCCGCCTCGCCCACCTTCGACGCGGTGATCGTGGGCGCGGGGCCCAGCGGCTCCTCGTGCGCGTACTGGCTGGCCCGGGCCGGCTGGTCGGTCTGTCTCATCGAGAAGAAGGATTTTCCGCGCGTGAAGACCTGCGGCGACGGCCTGACCCCGCGCTCGGTCCACCAGCTCGCCCAGATGGGTCTCGAGCCGGTGGTCGCGGCGAACGGTCACCGGTACAACGGCCTGCGGGCCTTCGGCTTCGGCGCCTCGCTGGAGATGAACTGGCCCGAGCACCCGGTCTTCCCCAACTACGGCTACACGATCACGCGATTCAACCTCGACGGCCTGGTGGCCCAGCGCGCCGCAGAGAACGGTGCGGTGCTGCTGAACGGCGTCGAGGCGACCGGCCTGCTCGAGCCGAGCGAGTCGCCGAACGGCGGGCTGCGCGGGGCGGCCGGCGTCGTCGTGAAGGAGAAGGCGACCGGAACGACCGCGGCGGTGCGCGGACGCTACGTCATCGTGGGCGACGGGCAGAACTCACGGCTCGGTCGCGAACTCGGCACCGGTCGAAACCGCTCGTGGCCAATGGGCATGGCGCTTCGCGGCTACTACACGAGCGAGCGCCACGACGAGCCGTGGATCGATTCCCACCTCGATATCCGCGACCCCAAGGGCGCCGTCGTGCCCGGCTACGGATGGATCTTCCCTCTCGGCGACGGCCGGGTCAACGTCGGCGTCGGTCTGCTCTCGACGGGCGGCGCGTGGAAGGGTGTCAACACCACCAAGCTCCAGGAGTACTTCGTCGCCCAGACCGCCGACGCGTGGGGGCTGAACGACGAGACCTCGTGCGGAGCGCCGACCGGCGGACGGCTTCCCATGGGGATGGCGATCGGCCCCAGGGTGGGCGCCAACACGATGACGATCGGCGACGCGGCCGGGATGGTCAATCCCTTCAACGGCGAGGGCATCGCCTACGGCTACGAGACCGGGCGCCTCGCCGCGGGCGCCGTCGGTGAGGCGCTGCTCGCCAACGACCCGAGCCTCCTCGCGCTCTACGACGAACGGCTCGAGCAAGCCTACGGCGACTACTTCAAGCTCGCCCGAGCCTTCGTTCGCGTGATCTCCGAGCCCCGGATACTGACGGTCTGCCTCAGTGCGGGACTGCGCATCGAGCCGCTGATGCGCGAACTGCTCGCGATGATGGCCAACCTGATGCGCAACGACCAGAAGGGTCCCGCCGAGGTCGGCTACCGGGCCCTCGTGCGACTGGCCGAGGTCGTCCCCGAGCAGGCCTACGCCATGCTGCTGGGCGACGGCAAGTCCAGCGGCTGAACGGCGCCGACCCGTCGGACCGCAAAGGCGGCAGTCGCTCCCGGTAGCCTTGCTGCAATGAATCCCGCGCCGAAAGCCCCCTTTCAACAGTGATCCCCACTTTCGTCATCTTCCTGCGCGAGGGGATCGAGGCCTCGATGATTGTGGCGATCCTGCTGGCCTACCTGGCCCGGATCAACCAGCGCCAGCATTTCCGCGACGTCTATATGGGCGTGGCGGCAGCCTTCATCCTGGTGCTCGGCGGCGGGGTGGGTGCCTACTTCTTCATCAGGCAGTATGAGGGCTCGAACGTCCAGACGTACTTCGAGACGGCGACCTACGTGATCGCCGCCGGCGTGCTGACCTTCTTGACGTTCTGGATGCACAAGCACGCTCGCACGATGGCCAAGGAGCTCGAGGCCCGCAGCGAGGTCGCCCTCTCTAGGGGCAGCCGCTTCGGGCTCGGCGTCCTGGCCTTCCAGGCCGTCGGGCGCGAGGGGCTCGAGACGATGGTCTTCACGCTGGCGATCATCTTCGCCAGTTCGCGCCAGGCCGCGACCCCGGTCCACGGCAAGCTGCTGCTGGTCGGGGCGGCGCTGGGCCTCGCCTGCGCGCTCGCCATCGCCTTGGCCATCTACAAGCTGGGCGCCAAGCTCAACTTCAAGGTGTTCTTCCAGGTGCTCGGCATCGTGCTGATGATCTTCGCCGCCGGGCTGCTGGCCGACGCCGTGGAGAACCTCCAGCAGCTCAAGTGGCTCCCCTTCGGCGCGCACGTCGTGTGGAACACGAGCGCCATGGTCACCGAGTCGTCCAGCTTCGGCGACGTGCTCCACTCGCTGCTCGGCTACGCCGAACGTCCGACGGTGCTCCAGGTCTGCGTATGGGTCGTCTACGTGGTGACCAGCATCACCATCTTCGTCCGGCTCGGGCGCCCCCCTCGCGCTTCGAACAGCCCCAAGCCGGTCCAGCCGGCATCGAGCACGACGCCGGGCGACTGACCCCGCGGTCGCCTCCTACGCCGCCGACGAGCTCGTCGAGGTGATTCGCGACAGCAGCGTGTCGGTCAGGCTCGCCAGCAAGAACTTGGTCTTGGGCAACGACGCCACGATCGCGCCCATGGTCACCTCGTAGTGGCCGCTCGCCACCACCACCATCACCAGGTGCAGCGGCCCAGGCACGCCAGGCAGGCTGAAGTTTTCGACGCCCGCGCGCGACCAGCCGCGCACGAAGGTCACGGGCCGCCAGTTCGTTCCCGCCGGCACGCTCGCGACGCCCCCACCGTAGGAGGAAAGGATGAGCGCCGCGTTGGTCGAGGCGAAGCAGGCACCGAACTTGCTCTGCGACATCTCGGTCAGGTCATGGCTCACCATCGCGGTGCTGGCGTAGTACTGCGTCGTCGAGGCCACCTCGACGCCTTCGAGCGAGGTCGAGCCGAAGATTTCCGACGACACCTGGTAGTCGGGCATCTGGCCGGCCGAGCCGTAGACGCGGTCCTTGGCGTCGGAGACCCCCATGCAGCGCTGGAACTTCGCCGCGATCTGGTCCCAGAGGGAGTTGGTGGGCAGCGCGGTGGTCGGGGCCGACGTGACGACCTGCGTGCTTGGCGAGAAGAGGTCGCTCAGCACCGACTGGCCGGCGACGCTGAAGCCGCTGGGCAGGTCCTTCAACGTCAGGTTGACCGCGCGCGCGTCGGCGAGTTCGCGCGATCCGGACGACCCGCGCGCGAAGAAGGCACCGATGCCTCCCGCGACCGAGGCCAGCAGCACGACGATCACGACGACCAGTGTCGCGGTGCGGCGCCTCTTGAAGGTGACCTGACCGCCGCGGGCGCGCACGATATCGCCCAGCAGGTCGTAGTCGCCCAGGTCGCGCCGGCGCCAGCAGTAGCGCACGCCCGCCACCGTCGCGAAGAGCGCCATGCCGCGCTTGAAGCGCATCAGCTGGATGTTCGAGAGCTCCGCCCAGGGGGTCTGCCACGCGACCGGTGGCTCGCCCGCGAGCTGGGTGAGTCCGGCGTCGTCGATCAGCAGCGTCACCGGCGTCGTGGGGCCGTTGGGCACGAAACTCGGGTGGACGCTCCAGCCCTCGCTGCGCACCGGGTTCATGAGGCCGCCGCCGCGGCCTTGGCGGCCACGACCGCCAGCTCAACGGTGCGCGAGAGATCGTCGTCACTGTGGGCGAGGGACACGAAAAGTATCTCGTAGGCGCCCGGTGCCAGCGCCACGCCACGCTCGAGCATCGCGTGGAAGAACGGACGGTAGAGGCCGTTCTCGCACAGCACCTTCGCCTCGTCGAAGTTCGTCGGGGCCTCGAACGGCTCGCGCGACAGGTAGAGGCCGAGGAGGGGGCCCTGCGTCGGCGTCTGGGCGTAGAGCCCCGCGGAGCGAACGGCCTCGCCGAGGCGGGTGGCGAAGCTCGCGACGCGCTCGCAGAGGGACTCGTAGTCCTCGGCGCCCACGATCTCGAGCACCTTGGCGCCGGCCGCGGTCGCCAGGGGATTTCCCGAGAGGGTCCCCGCCTGGTAGACGGGCCCGAGCGGGGCCAGGTGCTCGAGCAGGGCGCGGCTCCCGCCGAAGGCGCCCACGGGAAGCCCGCCGCCGATCACCTTGCCGAAGCACCACAAGTCCGGCGTGACCCCGAAGTACTCCTCGGCTCCGCCACGCGCCAGCCGGAAGCCGGTGATCACCTCGTCGAAGATCAGCAGCGCCCCCACGCGGTCGCACTCGGTGCGCAGCCCCGCCAGGAAACCCGGCGTCGGGGCCACGAGGTTCATGTTGCAGGCGACCGGTTCGACGAGCACCGCGGCGACCGTGTCGTCGAGGGGCGCCACGACGTTGTAGGGCGCCACGATGGTGTCGCCCACCGCACCGGCGGTGACCCCCGCCGAACCGGGCAGCCCCATCTGGGCGACTCCGCTCCCCCCGGCGACGAGCAGCGCGTCGGAGTGGCCGTGGTAGCAGCCGTCGAACTTCACGATCTTGTCGCGTCCGGTGGCGCCGCGCGCGAGGCGCACGGCGCTCATCACCGCCTCGGTCCCCGAGGAGACGAGACGGATCTGCTCGAGGCCCGCGACGCGCCCGGTGATCGCCTCGGCGAGCAGGACCTCGCCAGGCGTCGGCGCGCCGAAGGTGGTGCCCTTCGCGACCGCGTCGCGCAGCACCGCCACCACCTCGGGGTGGGCGTGGCCGAGCAGGGAGGCGCCGTAGGACTGGACGAAATCGAGGTAGCGCGTTCCTTCGACGTCGACCACGTAGGCGCCCTCGCCGGATACGACGGTGTAGGGCGTGCCGCCCACCGAGCGGAAGGACCTCACTGGGGAATCGACCCCTCCGGGGATCACGGCCTGGGCGCGGTCGAACCACGACTTGTTGGTACCCGTCAACGGCCCAGCTCCTCGGCGACTTCCCTCGCGAAGTAGGTCAGTACGAAGTCCGCGCCGGCCCGGCGCACGGCGGTGAGCTGCTCGATCGCCACGGCGGTGGCGTCGAGCCAGCCGTTGGCGCCGGCGGCCTTGATCATGGCGTACTCGCCGCTCACGTGATAGGCGCACAGCGGCACCTCGAGCGCCTGGCGCAGGTCGGCCACGATGTCGAGGTAGGTCATGGCGGGCTTGACCATCACGATGTCGGCGCCCTGCTCGACGTCCGCGCGCGCCTCGCGAAGCGCTTCTCGGCGGTTGCGCGAGTCCTGCTGGTAGGCGTAGCGGTTCCCGCCGTCGGCGATCTCGACCCCGACCGCCTCGCGGAAGGGCCCGTAGAGGGCGCTCGCGTACTTCGCCGCGTACGCGAGGATCACCGTGTCGTCGAACCCGGCGCCGTCGAGCGCCTGCCGTATTGCGCCGACCTGGCCGTCCATCATTCCGCTCGGCGCCACCACCTGGGCGCCGGCGTGGGCCTGGGCGACCGCCGTCTTGGCGTAGAGCTCGAGGGTCGCGTCGTTGTCCACTGTCCCGTCGGGGCGAACGACGCCGCAGTGGCCGTGCGTCGTGTACTCGTCCAGGCAGAGGTCGGCCATGACGACGAGCTCGTCAGCGAACTCGTCACGCAGGGAGCGAAGCGCCACCTGGGCGACGCCGTTCGCGTCCCAGGCCCCCGAACCGATCTCGTCCTTGTGCGAGGGAACGCCGAAGAGGATCACTCCCCCCACCCCCGCGGTGTGCAGGGCCCTGACCTCGTCGTGCAGCGACCGAATCGTGTGCTGGACCTGGCCGGGCAACGACTGGATGGCCTTCGGCTCGCTCAACCCCTCGGCAATGAAGAGCGGCGCGACCAGGTCGGCGGGCGAGAGCGTCGTCTCGGCCACGAGGCGGCGCAGGGCCGTCGTGCGGCGAAGTCGGCGGGGTCGTTCGGCGGGAAACACGGTTCCAGACTATTGCCACCCGGGCGCGGCTCCTTCGGGCGGGGCGACGGCGGCGGGCAGATGGCCGCCAATCGGGTGATTGTTGGACGATCAGTCCGCCGCCGCCGCGCCAGACACCGAAGCCGTCCCCGTCGCTACCCGGTCGCACTGTTGAGGATGCCCGCGTCCAAGTTCGCGAAGGCCGATCCGGCGCGGATCCGACGCAGCACGAAGTGGACCCAGACGATGGATCCGAGCAGCAGCCCGTCGCTGATGACCTGTCCATCGGTGGTCGCCGGCCGGCACAGCGCCGTCCAGGACAGCGCCACGCCCAGCATCGAGAGCGACGACTGCCCGTCCTCCACCAACATGGGCAGTCGTGCCACGTCGTCATTCAGCGTTTTGACGCCGACTGGCGTACGCTCCGGTCCCGCCACCGCCTGGACCGCGGCACGTCGCCGTACAGATCGCACGTGCGCCCGTTGTTGGTGAAGGTCATTGGCGCCAGGACCCCGTCGGCGTGAAGGTCCCTGCAGCGGGCGGCGACCAGAGCCTTCAGCTGCGAGGTGTCGCGGATCGGCTCGGCCACGGCGCGGGGCTTGAGGTTTCGTGTCGTGACCGTTCCGTGGAGAAGCGCGTACGCCCCGATGACGATGACGACCGGGGCGAGCCCGATGGCCAACCGCCCCGCGCCCCGAAAATTCATCTTGAGCGACTCCTCCACGTGACTGCTGTTTGTCCGCGTGCGGTCACCAATTACTGGAATGTCCGAGCGACGCCCTTGACCGCAGCAACACCTGATCGACGCGATGCGGTCCGCCTCGCGTTGATCAGGTGTCCGCTGCACCGCCCGGCGACGGCTCCGCCCCACTCCCCGGGTGTGCCTCGGGCGTCCAGGAGCTCAGCGCGGCCAGCGTTGCACGCAGTTGCGGGCCCCAGTTCTCGAGCACCCGGACGTGGTGCGCGCGAACCGCGGCGGCGGTGGTCGCGCCCGGAACCACGACCCACGCGTCTGGTCCGACGTAGGCACGCGCGACGCTCCAGGCCGACGGCGCGCCGATGAGCACGACGTCCGCGCTCGCCAGCACCGCCCGATCAATTCCGTCCAGCTCGAGTGGCAGCGTCTCGTAGCAGGCGACACGTTCGGTGGCGATGTGGCGCGCCGCCAGCTCGGTCGCCAGCTCGTCGCGCATCTCGCTCGCGCCCAACTGCAGTACCGGTCCGCTCGAGATGGAGTCGGCGATCTCGACGGCGCGCGACGGTGCCAGAGCGGTGACGCCGATCCCCCGGTCCGCGAGCGCGCGGGCCGTGGCCGGTCCAACGACCAGTATCTGGGCACCCGGGGCCAGCGAACCACGCGCGACGGACACGTAGTCGGCCGCCCGCGCGCTGGTGACGACGAGCGCGCGGAACGAGCCGCGATACACGCATGCCTCGAGTTCCCGCGCGACGTCCTCGAGCGAGAAATACTTCGTCGCCGTGAGGGGAACTTCGACGACGTTGGCATCGTCGGGGAGCCACGCGCGTTCCACGTCGTTGTGACCGGCTTCGCGGGTCAGCACGACGTTCACGCTCACTGGTCCCAGCCCGGCAGCAGCCCGCCGCCCTGGGAATCTCGCAGCTCCAGCGCCAGCTGGGTGCCGAGCTCCTCGGGGTCGTCGCCGCGAAGTGACGACCGCACGCTTCGCGTGCCGTCTATCGCCAGCATCACGCCGTGCAGCGAGATGGTCCCCTCGTCGAGCGTGGCGTAGGCCCCAGCCGGGATGGAGCAGCCGGTGCCGAGCTCCCGCAGGAACGCCCGCTCGGCCTGGACCGCCCTGGTGGCACCGGCGTCGATGACCAGCTCGAGGACCCCCAGGGTCGCCCGGTCGTCGCGGCGCGCTTCGAGAGCCAAGGCTCCCTGTCCCACCTGGGGCACGAACCAGGTCGTATCCAGTCGCTCGGCGATGAGCTCGCTGCTGCCCATGCGCTCGAGCGCCGCCGCCGCGGCGATGACCGCGTCGACACCGTCCCTCCCGGCTCTGCCCAGACGAGTCGCCATGTTCCCGCGGAGCTCGACGATGCGCAGGTCCGGACGGCGCTCGAGGAGCAGCGCCCGACGACGCGGCGAGCCGGTCGCCACGGTGGCGCCCGGACCCAGGCCGGCGAGCGAACGCCCGACCAGCACGTCGGCGGGGTCGCGTCGTTCGAGGACGCCGGCGAGCACCAGGCCCTCGGGCGTCGCGCTCGGCAGGTCCTTGGCGCTGTGCACGGCCACGTCCGCCCGGCCGGCGAGGACCGCGCGCTGAATCTCAATCGAGAAGACCCCTTGGCCGCCGATCGTCGACAGTGGTACGTCGTGATGCGTATCGCCGTGGGTCTCGAGGCGCACCAGTTCGCACCCGATGCCCTTCGCTGCGAACGCCGATCGGACGAGTTCAGCCTGCAACAGGGCCAGCGGGGAGCGACGGGTCGCCAAGCGCACCGTGCTCATAGGTCGAAGAGGTTCCGCGTGGCCTCGCTCAGTCGGATTCCCTGATCCATCCCCGCCGCTTCCTTCAGCGCCACGGTCGGACGGTGAGCGATCTTGGCGACCACCGAACGCAGCAGCGACAGGACACGTTCTCGCTGGTCATCGGTCAGATCCGAGAACTCGTGCTCACGTCGCGCCACTTCCGCCTCGACCACCTGATCGAAGTGCCGGCGCAGCTCGCTGACGATCGCCGCGGCTCCGCGTGCGCGCTGATCGTCGATGAACCTCTCGACGTCCAGTCCGACGATCCGTTGCGCCTCCTCGATCGCGCCGTGACGGCCGCCGAGGGCCAGCTCAACGCGCTCACGCAGGTCGTCGATGTCGACGCGGCGCAGGTTCGCCACATGCCCGATGTCGCTCGCGACCGTGCGCGGCACTCCGAGGTCGACGACCAGCAGCGCCTGCGAGCACTGCTCGAGCTGGCTGCGCGTCACGACGAGCGTGGTCGCCTCTACCGCGACCACTGCCAGGCGCGCCGTTCGCAGGTAGGTTGCAATGTCGTCGAACTTCCCGACCACGAGACGATCGTCGGCGACCTCACGCGAGAGCGCCAGCGCGTGCAACTCGGTGCGGTTGCAGAGCGTGAGCGTTCCGAGGCGGGTCGGCGACTCGAGCAGTGTCTTCACCACGCCCGAGGCCAGCTGCCCGGCGCCGACGATGACCACGTCGGCGTCGCGAAGTTCCTCGCCGAGCTCCTCTATCGCCATTGACGCCGCCGCCTGGGCGAAGCTCGTCGTGCCACGGGCGATGGCCGTCTCTTCGCGGACCCGGCGTCCGGTCGCGATGGCGCGCTGGAAGAGTTCGGTCAGCTCGGCGCCGGCGGTGTGCTCCTCGCTCGCCAGTTCGAAGGCCCGGCGCAGCTGCCCGAGCACCTCGAACTCGCCCGGCACCACGGACTTGAGGCCCGCCGCGACGCTGAAGAGGTGGGTGACGACCCCCCGGTCGAAGTGGACGGTGAGTCGATTCTCGAAGTCCGACGGCGCGAGTCCGGTCGCCTCGGCGAGCGTCACCGTGATCTCGTCGATCGCCCCGTGGAAACGGTCGACCACCGCGATCACTTCGGTGCGCAGGCAGGTGGAGATGAAGGCGGCCTCGTGGATGTTGCGGTGGCTCACCAGCGCCCGCAGGACCTTGCCCCAGTCGCGCTCCACGACGGTCGCGCGTTCGAGGAAATCCAGCGAGGCGTGTTCGTGATCGATGCCAACCGAGATAAGCGTCACGTCAGGGGACCCGCGCCGGGTTCACCGCGGCGATGCCGAGCGAGTGGAGGACCCCGCCGCCCAAGGGCCCGGTGCCGTTGTTGAGGTGGTACATCAGGATCTGCAGCTCAATGGAGAAATCCACGTAGTGCACGGCCGTACCGAGCGGGACGCTGACGACCTGTGGCGCGAAGTTCAACAGGGCGTGGATGTCAGCCGCTACCAGACGATCGCTGACGGCCTGGGCAGCGTCGGCGGGAACGCAGATGACCCCCACGGTCGCGGGCACAATGGGCTCGTCGATGGACTTGACCACGTGGCCCGCGATCTCGGTACCCACGACGGAGGGGTCACTGTCGTAGAGGGCGACCAGCTGGGCGCCACGTATCAGGAAGTTGGCCGAATTCACGAGAGCCCGGCCGAGGTTTCCCATCCCCACGACCACGACGTCGTAGCGAAGGTCGTGGCCCAGCGCCTCGCCGATTCGCTCGCTGAGGATGCTCACCGAGTACCCCGCGCCGCGGGTGCCGAGCGAACCCAGCCCCGCCAGGTCGCGCCGGACGGTCGTCGCGGTGACCCCGGCCAGCTCGCCAATCTGCTTGGAGTCGATACGGCTCAGTCCACGCGCCAGCCAGCCTTCGGCTATTCGTTGGTACACGGGCAGCCGAGCAATGGTGGGTTCGGACAGTTTCCTCGTGCGAAGACGCGGGGTCGCCATGCGCCCACGTTACTAGAGCGTTCTATCGGCCCAATTGGCGGCTGCGCTCGGCGGCGGCGGCCACCGCCTCCAGGAAAGCGGCACGCACGGCGCGACCCTCGAGCATGCGAAGCCCGGCGGCCGTCGTGCCACCCGGGGACGTCACCTGAGCGCGCAGCTCTTCGGGTGACTCACCCGTCTGGACGAGCAGCGCGGCCGATCCCTCGAAAGTGCCGATCACCAGCTGGCGCGATACGTCTCGCGAGAGTCCCTGGTGCACGCCGGCGTCGATCAGCGATTCGACCACGAGGAAGAGGTACGCCGGCATCGAGCCAGACAGCCCCGTCACCGCGTCGATGTTCTTCTCGGTGACTCGCACGACCGTGCCGACGGCTCCGAGGATCGACTCGGCCCAGTCCAGGTCACCGGCGGTGACGTGGCTTCCACCGGCGATCGCGCTGACGCCCTTTCGAACCAGCACCGGCGTATTGGGCATCGAGCGCACAACCGCGACCGGGCCCGCAAAGGCCGCCTCGATCCGAGCGGTGGAGAGTCCCGCGACGACCGACAGCAGCCGAGTGACGCCCACCGCGGCGCAGAGCCTCGCCGCCCCTTCGGCGTGGTCGGGCTTGACGCAGAGCACGATGCCGGTGCCGGGCCCGACGTGACCAAGCTCCAAGGATGCGAGCACGGCGACCCCGGTGAAGCCCTCGGTGAGGACCTCGCGCTGCTCGCGCGACCTCTCCACGATGGCGAGCTGGCCAGGTTCGCACCACCGCGCGCTGAGCAATCCTTCAGCCAGGGCCGAGCCCATCCGTCCGCCGCCCACGATGATCAGTTCGAATGACACGCCGCAACGCTACAAGGTCGCCGCGCCACCCGGTCGCCGGCGCCGGTAGAGCGACGCGAGTCCGATCGACATCGCGGTCGGGAAGATCTCGTCAACGTAGACCACGTGGGCGCCCACCAGCTCGTCAAGGCGCTCGACGCTCAATTCGCCGACGGGGATCTCGGCCATGAGGTAGATCCCCTCCTCGGGGCCAATGGCCAGACGGAGTCCTCTCAGCTCAGCGTTCTTCACGAGCAAGTAGCGATAGAGCACCTCACGGTTCTCTTCCGCGGCCGCCATGACCTCAGTCTCAAGGTGCACGGTGCGCTGGCGAAGCGTCAGCCACAGCGCGATAATGTCCTTCTCCTCACCGCGCAGCCGTATCAGCCAGTGGTACTGGCCGCGGTCATCAGGCGACGGGTTGTGCGCGATCTCGCGCAGCACGCCGCCGTCACACCACTGGGTCGCCCATTCGCGCACAACCTCGTCGAGCTGCACGGCGGCGTCCGCATCGGCGATCGGAGCGCTTGACACGGCTAGCAGCGAAGCAGGCCAGAGAGCGCGAGGTCGTCGACCAGGGCGGCCAGCGACTCCGCCGCGGCTCGCCAGGTGTACTCGCGCGCCAGCAGCACCGCGCTCGTGGACACGGACGTGGTGATCTCGGGGTCCACCACGGCCTCGACCGCGTCCGCCCAGGCGTCAGGATCTCGCTCGTCGACGAGCAGCCCGTTCACCCCCGGTTCGATCAGCGTCATGAGACCGCCGACGTTGCTCGCCACCACCGGGGTGCCGCACGCCGAGGACTCGAGGGCCACCAGGCCGAAGCTCTCCGCGCGCGACGGCACGAGCGTGACGTCGGCCGCGCGCATCCACGTCGAGAGCAGCTGGTGGGCCTGAGGCGCGACGAAGCTGACGTGGTTGATGACGCCGGCCTCTTCCACGCGCTGGTGGAGCTTGGCCAAGGTCGCGCGGCCGTCGGTCCCGGAAGGTCCGCCGACGATGGCGAGCATGGCATCTCGACCGCGTCGGCGCAGTTCGATCAGGGTCTCGAGCGCCAGGTCGACGCCCTTGAGGGTCTGGAGGCGTCCGACGAAGAGCAGCATCGTCGACTCGGGATCGATGCCGAGCGCCCGGCGAGCTTGGGGCCGGTGGCCCGGGGCGAAAAAGGCGTGCTGCACGCCGAGCGGCACCACGTGCACGCGAGACGGCGAGGCGTCGTAGAAGCGCACGATCTGATCGGCCTCGACCTCGCAGCTCGCGAGCACCGCGTCGGCGCAGGCGAAGATCGCCGCCTCCTGGAGAGCACGGTCCTCGGACTCGACCTCGAAGGTGTGGGCCTTCACCCGCTCGAGCGTGTGGAAGGTCATGATCAGGGGAATGTTCAGCTCGTGCTTCAGGCGATGTCCCGCGAGTCCGCTCAACCAGTAGTTCGCGTGGATGGCGTCGGGCGTCCCGGTGCAGCGAAACGAGGTCGCGACGGAATCGGTGAATTCGTTGACGTAGCGCGGAAGCTCGCTGCGCTCGAGCGCAGTGGGGGGGCCGGCCGTAACGTGATGGACCCTGAAACCCGGCTCGACGAGGACTGTCTCGCGCAGCTGATTACTGTCGCGACGGGTGTAGACGTCGACCTCGTGTCCGAGTCGGGCCAGTGCGCTCGAGAGTTCGCGCACGTAGACGTTCATCCCCCCTCCGTCGCCGGTGCCCGGCTGAGCCAGTGGCGAGGTGTGATAGGAGAGGACGGCCAGACGTGCCATGTCACGAGCCTACCGGCGCGCTTGGCAAACCTGCGGGGGCACGGGAGGGCTCAGGAACGCCTGGGGGAGACCACGATCCAGCCGACTTCTTGGCTGGGCACGAGACCGAATTCTCGCGAATCGGTGGAGGCTGACGAGTTGTCCCCTCGCAGGTCGAGCCGCGAGCCGAACCGCGCCACGCAGCGCTTCAGGAGCCATCGATCCACCCCCCGGGGATCGCGCACGACGACCACGTCGCCGGGGCGCACCCGGCGCCACCTCCGCAGCGCCGTCAGGCGCTCACCGGGGAGATACGTCGGCGCCATGGAGGACCCCTCGACGCTCACGCGCCGGACGAAGAAATCCACGAGCCGGGCCACGAAAGTGAACGCTACCCGAGCACTCTGACTAACCTGCGAAGGGTAGTAACAAGTCTGCGCCTGTTGCGTAGACCCCGACAATCGAAAGGCAATGCCATGACGCTTCTTTCACGTATCAACTCGCTCCTGGACTCGGCGACCGCTCCCCTCGTCGTTTCGGCGCACTGCGACCTTCCCTGTGGTGTCTACGACCCCGCCCAGGCCAAGATCGAGGCGCAGTCGGTCAAAGGCTGCATGGAAAAGTACAACGCTTCGAGCGACCCCGATTTCAAGGTACGCGCCACGATCATCAAGGAGGAGCGCTGCGAACTGGTCAAGCACCACCTCTGGGTGTTGTGGACCGATTACTTCAAAGTCGAGCACCTGAAGGACTTCCCGAATCTCCACGACCTCTTCTGGATGGCCACCAAGTCGGCCGGTGAGGCGAAAAAAACCAATGACGTGGTCGTCGCGGACCGCCTACTTGACGAGATTGACGCCATCGCCGAGATATTCTGGGGAACAAAGAAGTAGCCGACCTTGATGTCGGAAAAACCCGGTGGCTGGGCCACCGGGTTTTTCTTTTGGTAGGACCGTAGTTTCAGGCGAGTTCGGGGTGCGCGGGACAGTTGGCCAGCAGTGGATTGGCAACAAGCTCGGCGTCATCAATGGGGATGTTGCAGACCTGGCAAGTTCGGTAGGCGCCAACGCGAAGACGCTCAAGCGCGCGGTCCACGTCGTTGAGCGTGGTCTCGATGGCGGCGACGCTCTCGTTGTTGAAGTCGGACATGACACAAAACTTACTCTCGAATCAACGCCGATCATCTAACAACTACGATGAAACGCTTAGGGCCGCTAGCTCATCGGGAAGAGCAGGGGACTTTTAATCCCAAGGTGCCGGGATCGAGACCCGGGCGGCCCACCAGTAAAACAAAGGGTTATGGAGCGATTTAGGACTCCAATCCCAATGGCATCCCTAAATAAACCCTAACTTTTCCGAAAGTTGCATAGCATGTGATCCGTGAGCGGAACCCTGCGAGAAAAAGAGCCTGGCGTCTGGGAGGTCAGGTTCATGGCCGGCCGCGATCCAGTCACCGGCAGGAATCGCCAGTTGAGTAAGACGGTTCGCGGCAGTAAGACCCAAGCTCGCCAGAGGCTCAATGCCCTGGTTGCCGAGGCCCAGTCCGGTCGTTACGACGGCACGTCGGCGACCTTCGAGCAACTCGCCAACAAGTGGCTTGACCTCGTCGAAGACGATCTAAGCCCGACGACTCTTCGTGGTTATCGGAACAAACTGAAGGTGAGGATCTTCCCGGCCATCGGAGATCGCCCGGTCAATAAGATCACCACCGACGACCTGGATCAGCTCTATCGAGGACTCGTCAATCAGATCGGACTGTCGCCCACAACGGTGCGCCAAATCAACGCCATCATTAGACGGGCGTTCCGTCAGGCCGTCATCTTGGGTTGGATAGCGACCAACCCCGCTGCCAACGTCACCCCGCCTCGGATGACCAAGCCCAAACTCTCGCCGCCTAATGCGGCTCAGGTTGATGAGTTGCTCAATTACACACGGCGGCAGAACCCCGAACTGGGCCACTTCTTGCACATCGCCGCATCGACCGGTGCGCGCCGAGGAGAGATGTGCGCGCTTCGTTGGAGCAACCTTGATCCGAAGCGCATGACCCTCACCATCGAGCGCTCGATTGCCGAAGTGCCGGGCGGGATCAGAGAGAAGAGCACTAAGACCCACGCAGAACGTCGTATCTCGCTCGACCCCGACACGCTCGCGGTATTCGAGGCACAGAAAGCCATCGTCACAAATCGGGCGAAACTGGTTGGCATGAAGATCGTGGCCAATGCGTACGTGTTCTCCCGTGAGCCAGACTGCCTCATTCCGATGACCCCAGGGACCATCACCAAGCAGTTCCAAGCAGTGCGAGACGCTCTCGGTTTTGACAACATGCGTCTGCACGATTTGCGCCACTTCGCCGCGACTCGAATGATGACCGCGGGCATACCGGTGCGCACAGTCGCCGGTCGACTGGGGCACGCGAACCCGTCAACTACGTTGTCGGTCTACACGCACTTCGTCGAGGCGAGCGACCAGGACGCCGCTGCGGTGATGGGCAACATACGGACAGAGAGAGAATCGCCCCCCATAGACAAACCCGCGGCGGCCGTCAAGGCTAAGAAGGTCGCGAAAACAATCAAGCCCGTCAAGAAGATGGGCCGCGGTTCAACCAGCGTTTGACTCTCGGGCCGCTGGCTCGAATGCGACAGGAGAAGCGGTGGCCGACTCAAAGGTGACGGGCTCTCCGGTCTCCAAGAACTGTTGGATATGGACCTTCACGACACGAATGCGTGTCCCTATCCTGATCACTGGCAACGGAAAAGTACCCTGCGAGTACATCGTCCACGCGGTGCTCTTGGCGATGCCAAGAATCAATGCAGTCTCGGCAAGACCGATCGTCGCGGGCACGGCAGTTAGGGCATGAGCCCGCTCGGACTGTTTTACGAGGTCGATGAACTCAACTGGCTCGTTGATTGTCATTGCAACTCCTTTCGGTAGATAGCGGAAACGTGTCTCATTCGAAAGTGGGACCTTCATCAATGACGAGGTCAAGGACATCGAGGTCGTGATCGCTGCTCGGTGTGAAGACAGATGCTGGTCCATTGGTGGGAGCGGAATTGGAGTATTCGCCCGTTGCCCAATCGTGAACGAACTCAACGGCTAGCCCAAATGCACCCTCAATTTCCCATTCGGTGATCGGATACTTCCTAAGGAATCTGCCTGCTGCGTCGCTTACCTCCAGCGTCTCTTCCGCGTCCCACTTCAAATCGGGATCAAGGATGTTCAGCGCGAGTTCAATGAACTTCGTCGAGATCGAGACCGAATCCTCACCTCGAAGAGCAGTGGATGCTGATGGGACACTCAGCTGAACAGTCAGCCGGTCCATTACGTCTTCTATGGCAAGGGGCTGGTCCGACCAATACTGCGTGTCGTCATCGAAGTACAGCCCGTCGGGAAACAGCAACGCCGTGGCGTCCGCGTCGACGGAGAACTTCTCTAGCGTTGGGTCGTAGGTGACGACCAGTGAGATTGGATTGGTCATCTATTGCCTTTCAAATACCGAGTTCGAGCGACACATCGGCAGGAGAACCCATGACGTCGAGTTCCCGCGCCGAGAGTGGCCGGTAGTTACTCATCGAGGTGTCGCGCGGTGAGAGATCGACCGTAACCACTTGGACGTGTCCGTCGGACGCGTCGGCGAACTCCTGGATGCGCTCAAGCTCGACCAGATCTTCCGTCCGGCGCTCGCCCGTGCGGAGCATTGCGTCCACGTCAGCCGAGCGCTCAGCGGCCATTTCTATGCTGACATCGTTCGTAGCTTCGACTACAGGTTCTTCCACCTCGAAGGCTTTCAACACCGCCGTGGCGGCCTTCTGGATCCGCCCCGTCGATGCCTTGATGCCCTGTGTGGCTTCAGGGGCACCACCGGCCCAGCCCGCCACGTACCCGAAGGAGTAGTCGCTCGTATCCATGCCGAGCGCCGTACAGATGACGTAGGCCGTGGACTCGGCTTCGAGCTCCTTGAGCCCCCGCTCCAGGTCCTTGGTCGCTTCAGCTACGGGATCGTGCAGGAGAGCATGACCGATCTCGTGGGCCAAGGTCTTCGCCTGTTGGGCCTCGGAGTTGGTGCTCACCACTCGGATTCGCCCCTCTGAGTGGGAGGTGTCGCCGTTCGCCCCGCTCTCCAACGACTGCGGTCGCTCGACGCGAAAGCCAATACCTTCCGCGAACTCGGTGAGCTTGGCGAACACCCCCTCGGGCGCGAGTCCCTCAAGCTTGCTCACGATGTCGGGCAGGTCCGGCCCCTCGGTCTGGCTGATGTCGAACACCGGCACCAACTTGAAGCCGCGAATCTCTCGGGCCTTTTCACCCTCGGGCGCGTTGTCCCTCTTGTAGGTCATCGGGGCGAGGATCCGTAGGGCCGACTCCTTGGCCATGACCTGGTGGTCCAGCGCCTGCCAGGCTCGGTAGCCGGCCACTCGGGTGGCGTAAGGATTCTGCAGCAGGATCAACATGACGTTGTTGGGGCTGTAGCGATAGAACTTGCTCTGCACGTCGAGGTACTGCGTCCACTTCTCGCTGGTCGTGAGGTCAGCGATGCCGGCGCTGAGTCCTTCGAGCAGTCCTGAATAGTCGCGCATGCGACCTCCTCGTGGTTCGTTGGGTTGGGTGATCGGTGCTGAGACGTACGCCGACGGAGCATCAGCCAGGAGACCGTTCTGATCGAGCGCGATTAGCCCTCTCTCGGCTTCGCCTTTTTGCTTTGCCAATCTGTCGTTCCACTCGTCGGCTGCTGCGGCTTTCGCCTCGAGCAAGGCGATCTGCTCCTCCAGCTCGGCAGCCTGACCAGACCGCGACTGCGAATCCTCCGCTCCCGCCAAATCGGCCAGCGCAGGAATGCCCAGCATGCGCAAGTACTCCGGCGTCAGCTCGTCGCTTATGAAGGCACCGCGAACCGTCCGCTTGTCGTAGGTCGCCCCTCGCAGGTCGGCGCCGATCAGGCTCGCATCGAGCGTGACCGCTCCGCGCAGGGTTGAGCCTCGTAGGTCAGCGCCCACCGCCTGCGCACCGGTCAGGTCGGCGAAGGACAAATTGCAACCCGACAGGTTGGCGAACGAGAGGTTGGCCATCTGCAGATTCACAAACGACAGGTCCAGTCCCTGGAGATCGGCACCGGAGAAGTCGGCGTTCGACAGGTTCACGCCGTAGCCGACCAACTGTGGCGCGCCGTTGACGACCAGGACGCGGTATTCGCGCTCCTTGCCGTCCACGGCCAGGGTGACAATCTCACTCATCAGTTACTCCGTTTCCTCCCCCGTCGGACCCTGGCAGCTCTTCACACGGGGAGAACGAGTCTTCGCGCTGGCCGATACGGGCCAACGCGCCCGCTGGCGCCAGCGCTGCGCTCTCTGCGCAGTGGCGCACGAAACGGTCACTGGACGGGGCCCTCACGTCGACACCTCCTGGGATGCCGATTCGCCGTCATCAGGTGCGAACCTCGCGTCGCCCGTGGACGCGCCGTCGGTCAACAGCTCTTCGAGGTCCTCGGGGGCGCTATCGCGCTGATCGATCCACCACGAGGCGCTGACACGCTCGCGCGCCGGCGATTCGAGTCGTACGTCGAACTCTTCGTCGGACCACTCTCGATCGACGCGCCAGTCGTAGGCCTCGCCCATCAGCGTGTAGCGCACGCGCGCCGCCCAGGCGACCGCCTTCTCTGTCCCCACGAGCTCGGGCATTTGCGTCCGGCGCTCCCAGACGTCAATCTCCGTCGCTTCCTTAGAGCGCTGCTCGGCGAGCCACTCTTCCCTGGCCTGGTTTTCGCCGCGCCCGGCGCGCCAGCACGCGGAGCAGTCGCGCTGGCCCAGCCAATGCGCCAGACCCGTGCGCTCTGACGGCGGCTTCTTCGACAAGTTATGGTCCTGATCGTGTCCGCACCGGTGGTGCACTGTCCATGTGGTCGCTACGGTCATGCCCGTCTCCTTCTCTCTAGCCCGGAAGGGCTCACTGCTCTGATTGGCCCAACGCGACGGCGGTCGCCTGGCGACGTCGCCCTGCGATGTCGTCCGCCACGAACTTCTCCCACGCCGCCTCGTCGGTTCCCGGGACCGGACGGCTCGGCTGGTGCGCAGCCGTCGTGCACTGGAGGTGACCCGTGAACGTGCGCAGCAGGATCACCATGTCGCGGTACGCGCGGTGCCAGTCCGTGCCCGACGATCCGGGCGCCGTCTTGTCGTAGGCGACCCTCTCGTGATCCTTCAAGGCCTGCAGGGCGGCGACGTGGGCCGGGTGCTCGTACCAGCACGCCGGGATCACGTGGTAGTCGAGGTCCTCGTAGCGTTCGCGCAGCGCGGTTACCCACGCGCGCAGCTCCGGCCACGCGCGCTCGGCTTCCAGTGGACTGAGCGAGGGCCAGTGAACTGGAGCGGTCACGTCGTCGGCGGCCGGTGCGCCGTGTCCCATTACCTGGCGCAGTCTGCGCTGGCGCTCTTGGAGGTCGATGTTGCTCATGCTCACCCGCTTTCTCCATTGCGCTGAGTGGCTGGCTCTCTCGTCGTCGCATCGCAGACCTGTGCGACGACGGAGCCGGTGACGCGCTCGCCGGACCATGCGAAGCCTCTTCCGGGCCTAGGCATGGACACCCCCGTTCGTCGCCGCGCCGAGGCGCAGCGTCTCTTCTACGGCGGCCCGATCCCTTCGCAGCTCGGCCGCGTCGGCGCGCGCAGTCCAGGGCTTCAACGTCAGCATGATCGGCGCGGCCGCGCGCAGCATCAGCAGGCCGTGGCCGACCTTGATTGAACGGATCATGCTGGGGTCGAGAATCCCACGCTGGCGCGTGGACTCGCTGATGTTGCGGCCTCCGCCGGACTGGTGCGAGATCGACACCTCCTGAACGTCGCGTTCGCCAATGAGCTGGGCGATGTCGCGCAGGTCACTGGCGTTGCTCGATCCGCCGAGGATCACCTTGGCGATGGCCGAGTCCCAGATCGCTTGGGCGCTGTCGTGACCCCAGCGGGCTCGCGCCTGGGCCAGCGACTGCAGTACCGCAACGGTGGCAATGCCCGTGCCGCCACCTTCGCTCATCAGCGCCCCGAGCGACGGCAGCGGATAGTTCGCCGCCTCGTCCAAGATGAGGGCGAGCGGCGGGTCCATCCGCGCGCCCACTGACGCGCCGGCCAGCCGGCGCGCGGTCTCCACCACGTCTTCGATCAGGGCCGACACAAAGTTCGCGGTGGCCGAGGCCCCGGAGGCCGTGCCCAACAGGTAGAGCGTCCCGCAATCGCGCAGGAACTGCGCGGGGTGAAACTCCTCGCCCGAGGCTGGCGTGAGTTGGGTCACCACTCGGGGATCGGCCAGTGGTCCAAAGACCGTGCTCACGATCGACCACACGCTGTCGCGCTGGCGCTGATCCGCGGTAATGACCGCATCGAGGGCCTGTGACCACAGTGGGGCGGCGCCGGGTGACTCGGCTAACACGCTGACCGCTTGACTGGCCGCCGGCGCCGACAGACTCCAGCGGTAGAGATCAACGGCCGTGCGCCCGTCGAGGGCGGCCGCCTGCAGCAGGCATCGCACCACCGTGTTGGTCTGCTGGATCCAGAATCCTCCGTCGGTGATTCCGGCGCCGGCGCCCGCGCACAGGGCGTTCGCCCTGAGCATCGCCGTATGAGGGGACTCACAGCCCCTGATGGGTGACCAGCGCAACGCTCCCGTGACCCCTTTCGCGAGGCCCTGCGGATCAAAAACGGCCACCGGACCGCGCTTCGCGCGTGCGGTCATCGTGGCGGCCAGGTTGTCCGGCCGGGTGCTGGTGGTGACCACCGCACCCGGCGCATCGAGGATGAAGGGGATGACCAGGTTGTACCCCTTGCCGCTTCGCGGGGGACCCAGAATGACCATGGAGTCCTCGACACTGGCGTAGCAGTCGGAGCGGCGACTCGTCCCCAGAAAGAACCCGAGATCGTTCGGTACCGGCTTCACGGTCGAGGGCCGCAGGACTGGGCCCCGGGCGAGCAGGTGCTTGGCCCCGGCCGCCGCGATGACGTCGTGACGATCGGCGAGGCCGAGCAGCTGCGTCGGGTCATCGGCCTTCCGGCGTCCCTCGTGCTTCACGAACTGGACTGCGAATACGGCGCCCACGATGCCACCGGTCACGACCATCGACGTCATCGTCCAGTACAACCACGCGGGACCGACCGGCACCTTCCACGCGAACGATGGATCGCCGGCGTGCGCGAAGGCCGTGACCGCTCCCCTGGCGTTGTGCATCGGGAAGCCGTGACCGGACAGGAACGCCGAGAACAGGCCGCCCGCGGCGAGGAACAAGAAGAGGATGATGGCACTAAAAATCAGACTGAGGTACAGGTCGGTGCTGTCGCGTTGCGCGGTCATTCGTGCACCCCCAAGTTCGCGCTGTTAGAGGCTTCAGCATTCCTGAACTCACTGGGGATTTGTGTCATCCTTTGATTTGTATTGAACAGGGCCAGTTCGCCCGGCGTGCAGATATGGCGTACAACAAAAGAACGTTCGCCGATGCGCCAGAGCCCTTCGCCGCGGGCCAGGCTGGAGAGCTGGTCAGTCTCGGTCGAGGACAGTCCGAGCGCCGCGCCGGTCTTGGCGTCCTCGCCTCTCTCTTGGGCGTAGATGATCTTGGTCGAGCAGTCCGCCAGCAGTCCGAGCGCGAGATTGCGCGCCTCGGAGTTGGCGTCGCCCACGGCGTCGAGGTCGCTGAGGCGGTGGATCACCATCAGGTTCGCGATCCCGAGGGCCCGGCTGAGCTTCCACTGGCTCTGCATGCGCGCGAGCAGCGCGGGCTGCTTGAGCACCCGCCACGCCTCGTCGTAGATGACCCAGCGCTGTCCGCCCGAGGGATCTTGCAAGGCCGCCTCCATCCACGAACTCGCGCACGTCATGACCAAGCCGATCTTCGCGTCCGATCCCGCAATGCGACTCAGGTCGAGGCTCACCATGGGCAGATCCGGATCGAAGCGCACCGTCGAGGGCCCGTCGAACAGCCCGCCGAGGTCGCCGCCGACCAGCCGGTTGACCGCGTGCGCCACCTCGCGTCCGTCGTCGAGCAACTGCGCGCGACTGGACCCGATCACGTCACCGGGCGGGTCAAACATCGCCGACACCACGTGGGGAAGGACCGGCACGCTGTTCGTGCGCACCGCCTCGTCGAGGGCCGCGTAGAGCGCGGTCGACTCGACCGGCGCCATTGGCCGGCCGAGTGCCGCTTCGGTGATCGAGCGCAACAGATCGCGGCGGCGCTGTTGCACCAGCTCGCACCACGCTGTGTCGGTGACTGGTTCGCGCACCTCGTCCTGACTTATCAGGTACTCGGGCCTTGGGCCCTCATCGAGAGGGTTGAGGCGTGCCTGAGTCCCGCCACCCAGCTCGATGGCTTGGCCTCCCACACTGCGACTCACCGCCGTCCACTCCCCCTTGGGGTCACCGGGCACGTAGCACTTTCGCCCGAAGGCAATGGAACGTGTCGCGATGGCCTTGGCGAGAGTGGACTTGCCCCGCCCGACCACGCCGGCGAGCAGGCAGTTCGGGTTGGTCAGAATCCCCAACTGGTAGAGCACCCACGGGTCGTAGACGAAGCCCGCGCCGCTCCACGCGTCCTGGCCGATCAAGATGCCCTGACTGCCGAGGCCACTCTCGGCGAGGAACGGGTACGCGCCCGCTAAGACTTCGCTCGTCGCCTTGTGTGGTTCCACTTTCAGCGCTCGATAGGTGCGCAGCGCGTCGGCACCGTCCTCGCCGTTCCTCGGCAGGTACGCGGCGGCTGCAGCTTCGCGTCGCAGTCGCTGCTTTACCTCCTTGAGTTGTTCGCGGGCCGCCACACGGTCAGCCATCGAAATCTGCGCCGCCGCGCGCGCCTCAGCGCGCCTCTCGCGTCGCGAAGTGTCCGACCCGCTGTACAGGGCGCCACCGAGTGACTTTCCTCCGTCGAGGATCGCCTGTACTGGCTTGGTTTGCGCCGAGTGCGGCGTTAGTACGCGAACGCGACCGGGGGCTTTGGGAAGAGCGAGCGCACGAGGCCCCTCGAGCTCCGTTCGTGCCTGGACCAAAACGGGGATCGGCGGGATCGGTGCCCTCGTAGGGCTGGCGACAGAGTGCTTGTCTCGTTTGGTCATGTCAACTCCTAACTGAGTGGCACCGTTGAGGTGGTCACGGTGCCCGATGGCGACACCACTACCGCGTAGACCGACGCGGGCAGTTCGAGAGCGAGCGTGACGTTGAACGTGGCGGTGCCGCCGGTTACCGGTCCGGCAAAGGTTGCTTTCGCGTTGCCCGACGTGCTGGTCCCGTAGATCGTCCCGCTGACGTGACCTGCGTCCGTGGTGACCGTCACGGTCACCATCACTTCGCCGGGGCTGGACGAACCCGCATCGATTGATGCGTTGATCTGATGTACCGCGCGCGGGGTCGTCGTTGTCGTCACCGTTTGCACTACTGGCGTTGACGGGCGACGGCTCGCCAGTTTCGTTGTCGTTGTGGTCGCAGTGGTGGTGGTTGTAGCCGCAGGCACTGTCGTAGTGGTCGGCGACGACTCGAACACGATGCGCGTCAGCCCAGGGTGGATCAAGGCCGCAATCGCGAACAGCGCCACCACCCCCGCGAGTGAGGCC